>Ga0208894_1002373_pt1 | contig 10310 bp, 9 predicted proteins | sample ETNtaG_12_FD_185752 | JGI IMG/M metagenome (GOLD analysis project Ga0208894, IMG submission 185752) | Marine microbial and viral communities from oxygen minimum zone, Eastern Pacific Ocean - ETNP201306SV49 (SPAdes) (version 2) | ecosystem: Environmental > Aquatic > Marine > Oceanic ... | reverse complement strand
TATCCGCTGGCAACCTCCAAAACTTGAAATTCCAAGTGCTTAACAACTTCAACTGCCTTAAATGAACTCACCATCAGCTGATTTAATGACTGATCTTAAAAAAAATTTGATCACGGTGAAGACAGAGGGACAAATTGCTTTTCATCGGATCAGCAAACCTCTGCAGCAAATTATCGACGAGAACTGTTTAAAAGAAGGTGCCCTTGTTCTTGCTGGTATGCACACCACCACAGCCCTAATTGTGAATGAATGGGAAGAACGCCTACTTGATGACATCAAGCAGTGGCTGAATCGAATAGCACCAGCAGGCTTGACCTACAAACACAACGACCTGGATCTGCGCCCCAATATCCCGACGGATGAACCGCTTAACGCCCATGCACACCTACAAGCACTGCTACTTGGCAATCACCTGATGGTTTCTGTCAAAAATGCCCAGCTTGTCTTGGGTCAATATCAAGACGTGATCCTCGTAGAATTAGACGGTCCACGACAACGTCAGGTGGATGTTCAGATGCTATCGAAAGTGGGGTGATAAAAACCATTGATATTGACTTTAGTTGAATTCATAGTGCAATCAGATACGGCTTCAGTCTTGGATACCAACAACGTGACCTTTAGGCCGTCATGTCAGCAAAAGAACTTGCGCTGTCGGTATGCAGAGAATGGGCAGATCATGGCGGCTATCTCACTGTTTAAAAAAGCTAGGCAAGATATTCAAATGCCAAATAGATGGTACAAAAACTAGTCTGAAGGTCGTACTAATAAGGGGTGCAAGAACCATGATGCTTACGCAAAGCGAAGTAGTTTGTGTTCAGAGGGTAAGAATTACTGAGCAAACCTGAGCAGTTGCCTACAAGGCAGGCCTGACGTGTCGTTATTGAGTGGTTGAAAGCCAGAAAAAAGGCCTCTAAAGGCCAAGAAGCACAAGCGGTTGACCATCTCCTAGAGGCGGTCTTCTCTTCTTCGCACTCGTTGGAATCAGTGACCCAGGCTTCCGATTCGTGCGAAGAGGATTGGCTCCTATGCCGAACTGCCAGGTTCTTTAGTGGCGGATGACTAATCATCCGAGAGAGGAGAATGCCCTCAAAAGGCCTTAAAAGAAAGGGTTGACCCTACTTTATTGGTGTAAAGAAAATAGTTGGCCCGCGATTCCAACCCAGGACCAGCCGATCAAAAGACGGGTGAATTACGGCAAAAACATTTGCACTCACAAGGCAGCATTCTGAAATTCGCACGATTTATCGCACGAGTACTAACCCCCTCCCCATCAACCAAGCGGTGTGTCGCCTTGCTCTATTTATTCCGAGACAAGAAGAAGGTCATTCAGCAAAGCGATTTTCAGTTCAACTGAGGCTGATGGAGCTTTAACTCTTCACGCCATTGCACCAGTGGCTGCTCCCTGCCTTCCTCAAGTTTGTAAGCAACCACCAGATCAGCCTCAATACCCAACTGAAAACCTCGTGCCAGAGCCTGAAGCGGCGGGCCAAGAGGCGAAGAAAGCTTGAATCTCACCGTTATGAAAATCGATCTTGCGAATGATGCCCTCGATGTTCTTAAGCAATTGATCTTTGACGATCATCATGGTCTCGATCAAGACGCTCGTCAGGATCATGTGAGTTATACCGAAATCGGTGGGGAGGTAATGCCACCGAATTGAAAAAGCCTGGATTCTCTTGAGTCTCAATAACGAGCCTTGACAGCTCGTCAGAGCAAGAAAAAAGCCTGTGGTTGCAAGGGGTTTTCCCTTGAATCCACTGGCATGATTGATATGGGTCGCCTGAGATTCGAACTCAGGACCAGCCGGTTAAAAGCCGGATGCTCTACCGCTGAGCTAGCGACCCGCCCTTTGGGCATGCCGTTTTGGCACGCATGGAAATTATCATGCAGCCTGTCTTGTCAAAAAAGCCTTGCTGGAGGATCCAGACAAGAAGCTCCAAGAACAAAACAACGGAAAAGCGTGAGGCGATTGCTGCAAATTCAATCAGCTGCACAAACCAGCCACGTCTGCTCGATGCAATTCCGTATTATCAAGTCTCCGCAAAAATCCACATAGCGGTTAGTACTCTCATGATTCTCATCGTTCTTCTTCCTATTTTAGGTGCCGTCACCTGGGCATTTATCAACATCCGTGGTGCTGCATTAAGGCAGCAGGGGCTAGGACTTGTAAGTAAAGACAAAGCCTGAAATACAGCGGGAAACTCCCTAAGCTCTAGTTCAGGCCAATGAACTGAACTCTTGAGTTCCCTTCCATCGGTGCTAGTCGTTGGTGCCGGCCTGGCCGGCACAGAAGCTGCATGGCAATTAGCACAAGCTGGAGTGCCAGTAACTCTGGTGGAGATGAGACCGCTCAGGCGCTCACCAGCTCATCACAGCGATGAATTTGCAGAATTAGTCTGCAGCAACAGCTTCGGCGCCCTGAGTAGCGATCGTGCCTCTGGGCTCATCAAAGAAGAGCTAAGGCGCCTGAGCTCCGTCGTGATCCTCACAGCCGATGAACACGCCCTGCCTGCTGGAGGTGCACTCGCCGTAAACAGGGGAAACTTCAGCGCAGCCCTTACCGAAAAACTCTCTAACCACCCATTAATAACAATCGAGCGCCGCGAACAGCAAAAACTGCCCGAAGAAAATCAGATAACTATTCTCGCCACAGGTCCTCTCACCAGCGAAGCGCTTGCCAAAGAACTACAGGGCTTCACTGGTCGCAGCGAATGCCACTTCTTTGATGCCGCCAGCCCGATTGTTAAAGGCGAAAGTATCGATCTCTCAGTGGCTTTTAGAGCAAGCCGGTATGACAAGGGTGACGCTGACTACATAAATTGCCCAATGGACAAAGGGCAATACCTTGCCTTTCATGAGGCGTTGCTTAATGCAGAGCAAGCCCAACTCAAAGAATTCGACAAAGAAGCCGCCAACTTTTTCGAGGGCTGCCTTCCAATCGAAGAGCTCGCTCGCCGCGGCGAAGACACGATGAGATACGGACCACTCAAACCCATCGGAATCTGGGATCCCCGCTGGGGTGATCTAAATGATCGGGATGTACGCCGCTCCAAAAGGGCCTATGCAGTAGTGCAGCTGCGAAAAGAGGACCATCAGGGCAGTCTCTGGAACCTGGTGGGCTTTCAGACCAATCTCAAATGGAGCGAACAAAAACGCGTTTTAAAGATGATTCCAGGCTTGAACCAAGCTGAATTTGTCCGTTATGGGGTAATGCACCGCAATACCTTCATCGAATCACCGCAGCTGCTAGAGCCGACCCTGCAATTCAGCAAGCGGCCCAACCTCCTCGCCGCAGGACAGCTGACCGGTACAGAGGGATATGCCGCTGCAGTAGCCGGAGGCTGGCTGGCTGGCACCAATGCGGCGCGACTGGCCATGGGCCTAACAACCACTTCTCTTCCTCCTACAACAATGATCGGCGCGCTTACTCATTTTGTGAGCAGCGCAGATCGCACTGGTAATGGTGAGAGGCAATTCCAGCCAATGCCCGCAAATTTCGGCCTATTACCAGAACTATCTGAGCGAATCCGCGACAAGCGCTCCCGCTACGGTGCCTACCGAGACAGGGCCCTAAAGGACCTTCAAGAAGCCCAGCAACTCTGAGGCACCAGTTAGCGCATCTACCCAGGTGGGCGCTGCATAAGCCCTATCAAGAGTGACCACACTCAAGCTGATTCTCTAATCGAGCAAAGAATGCATCCGCAAAGCTAACAATCAGAGTTGAAGAGTTCAGAGTTACAGGCAAGCCCTTAGCGTCAAGCTATTGAGCCCATGTCATGCAAGAGATCAACATCGAAAAAAACTCAACACCGCAGGTTTGGGATGCGGTGGTAATCGGTTCCGGCATCGGCGGTCTAGTAACCGCCAGTCAGCTAGCTGTCAAAGGAGCCAAAGTTCTTGTACTAGAGAGCTACACGATCCCAGGCGGTAGTAGCGGCTCATTCCAACGAGAGGGATATACCTTCGACGTCGGCGCATCAATGATTTTCGGCTTCGGAAAAAAAGGGCATACCAACCTGCTTACGCGAGCCTTGGCCGATGTGGGAGAGCACTGTGAAACCATGCCTGATCCTGTGCAACTCGCCTACCACCTGCCTGGAGGACTGGAGCTAGCAGTTGATCGGAAGTACGAACAGTTCATCGCTGATCTGACCGCGCATTTTCCCCACGAAGCCAAAGGCATACGTCGCTTCTACGACATCTGCTGGCAAGTATTCAACTGCCTAGATGCAATGCCGCTGCTATCGATCGAGGATCCCGCTTATCTAGCCAAAGTTTTCTTCAAGGCCCCACTGGCCTGTCTCGGTCTTGCGCGCTGGTTGCCCGTAAATGTAGGTGATTTAGCCCGACGTCACATCAAGGACCCAGAGCTCTTGCGGTTCCTCGACATCGAGTGCTTCTGTTGGTCTGTGATGCCGGCCGACCGCACGCCGATGATCAATGCCGGCATGGTGTTCTCAGATCGCCATGCCGGTGGAATTAACTACCCCAAAGGAGGCGTAGGCGTAATCGCCCAAAAGCTAGTGAGCGGTCTTAAACGGCATGGAGGTGAGATCCGATACAAGGCACGAGTCACACAAGTTGTTCTAAAAGGCAAACAAGCTGTTGGTGTGCAACTTGCAAATGGCGAAATCATCAACGCGCGAAAGGTGATCTCCAATGCCACCCGCTGGGATACATTCAGCGGCGAGGGATCCAAACAAGCCCTGATAGATGCCGAACACACGCCCGAAGCAGAGCAGACCTGGCGGCGGCGTTATGTCCCTTCGCCATCATTCCTCTCCCTTCACCTGGGAGTAAGAAGTGAGGCCATCCCGGCTAACAGCCACTGCCACCATCTGATCCTAGAACGCTGGGATGAAATGGAGACCGAGCAAGGGGTCGCATTCCTATCGATGCCAACACTCCTAGACTCCTCCTTGGCACCGAAAGGACATCACATCGTCCATGCCTTTACGCCGTCATCAATAAAGGAATGGCAAGACCTAAACCCAACGGCCTATGCAGCGAAAAAGCAGGCCGATGCTGATCGTCTAATCACAAAGCTCGAAAAAATCCTACCTGGCCTAAGTGACGCCATAGTTCACCGAGAGGTAGGAAGCCCGCGTAGCCATCGGCGCTTCCTAGGGCGATTTCAAGGTAGCTATGGACCAATCCCCGCAGTTCGTTTGCCGGGTCTGCTCACGATGCCCTTTAACAGCACTGGCATCAAAGAGCTCTACTGCGTTGGAGACTCATGCTTCCCTGGCCAAGGGCTGAATGCCGTGGCATTCAGCGGCTATGCCTGTGCCCACCGCATCGGTGCCGATTTCGGCATCAACCCCTGGGCCCTTCCGAGTTAATGCAGCTTCGATAGATCTTCCTAGGATCACAACAAGGATGGTCACAAGCAAAACTAACTTGAATTACAAGACAGCAATAGGAGTTTTACCAAGGCACGCAGAAAACCTCTCAATCGATGCCACGGAAACCTGCACAGAATCTAAAGCTCCAAAATCTCCATAAAAAGATCTCTCCCCATGGCAGCTCAGCCCAATCCCCCCAAAGGATTAAACAGCCCAATCCTGCTAACGGACTACAGCCCTTATCCCTTCCTTATTCCCAGCATTGAGCTGGATTTTGTTGTCGAAGATAAATACGTCAATATCTCCAGTTCTATGCAAGTAGAACCTGTCTCAGACACACCTGTTCCATTAATGCTTAAAGGGGTCGATCTGGAGTTGAAAGCCATTGCCTTAAATGACAGCCCTCTTCCAACAGATGCTTACAGCCTCACGACTACTGAATTAATTCTCCACCAGCCACCAGCTCATCCATTTGAGTTGAAGATCAGCTGCCAAATCAATCCCTTCAGCAATACCTCCCTAGAGGGGCTTTATACCAGCGAGCATATGCTCACAAGCCAGTGCGAAGCAGAAGGCTTCCGTCGCATCTGCTTCCATCCCGATCGTCCTGATGTGCTCAGTCGCTATCTAGTGCGAATTGAGGCGGATCGAGCGCTCTATCCCGTGCTGTTGTCAAACGGCAATCTCATTACTACAAGCCCTCTAGTTAAAGACCCACTGCGCCATCAAGCAATCTGGGAAGACCCCTATCCCAAGCCTGCCTATCTGTTTGCATTAGTTGCAGGAGCGCTGCAAGAAGTTCAGAGTCAATTCAAAACTGCATCAGGACGATCAGTTCTATTGCGTTTGCATGTTGAAAAAGGAGATGAGCCTTACACCTCTCATGCCTTGGCATCTTTAAAAAAAGCGATGGCCTGGGATGAAAAAGTTTATGGCCTGGAATACGACCTGGATGAATACAACATTGTGGCGGTGCGGCACTTCAACATGGGCGCGATGGAGAACAAAAGCCTGAATATCTTCAACTCAAAACTAGTATTAGCTGATGCTGAATCAACTACAGATGGTGAACTTGAGCGAATAGAAAGTGTAGTTGCCCATGAGTATTTTCACAACTGGACTGGCAACCGCATCACCTGTAGAGACTGGTTCCAACTCTCCCTAAAAGAAGGCCTCACAGTATTTAGAGATCAAAGCTTCACTGCTGATCTTCATTCGGCTGCTTTAAAGCGGATCGAAGATGTATCAATGCTGCGTAATACACAATTCCGTGAAGATTCAGGGCCTACAGCCCATCCAGTCAAACCTAGTGAATACAAGGCGATTGATAATTTCTACACCACAACTATTTATGAAAAAGGTGCAGAATTGATCCGCATGCTTCACACCCTAATTGGGCAAAAACGCTTCATGGCAGGGATGGAATTATATGTGCAACGTTTTGATGGCACTGCTGCTACCACAGAAGATTTTATTCAGTCAATTGCGGAAGGTGCTTGCTCAAATGGGGAAAAGCTTGGTTTTGACCTTGATCAATTTGAGCGTTGGTATCACCAAGCCGGAACGCCTCAAGTATCCGTTAAGCGCCACTGGGATTCACAAGCTGGAACACTCACGCTTGAGGTACGCCAATTCACACCACCGACTCCAGGCCAACCGACAAAAAAGCCGCTAGTAATTCCTATGGCCTTCGCCGTGATTGGTACTGATGGACGAATCGGTGAAGAAAAACTAGTGGTTTTGGATAGAGATGAGCAAAGCGTCTCGGTAAAAGACCTGCCTAGGCAAGCCAACCCTCCAGCACTATCAATATTTCGTCGTTTTTCGGCTCCCGTGACATTAGATATGGACGTATCAGTCGACGAATCGCTGCAGCTGCTTGCTGTTGACGATGATCCCGTTGCCCGCTGGGAAGCAGGCCAGAGGTTATGGAGGAATGTACTGCTGGCAAGGGCTTGCCAGCAAACTAACAACCCACTTGAAGAACGCTTGGCTCTTGCTCTGAGTCAGCTGATCTCGAATGGAGCAGAAAGTGATCCCTCTCTACTGGCGATGTTGTTTGCCATGCCAGGCCTGCCTGAAATGGAGGCTGCTCAGGATGTCGCTGATCCACTAGTGCTCTATCAGGCTTATCAAGCACTTAAATCATGGCTGGGAGCAAAACTCGCAAACCCGCTCCAGGATTTGCTTGACCGCAGTCGATTGAATTGGGGAGCTCATTGGCCAGCAGGGCAAGGAGAACGCATGCTCACGGGACTGGCCTGGAGCTGGTTAGCTGCTGCTGGTGATATTGATGTTCACAAGGAAGCACTTAAAGCTGTCAAGGGACCCTCTATGTCTTTGGCTCGAGCGGCCCTTAGGGCACTGCAACCTATTCAATGCACTGAACGAGACGAAGCTCTCGAAAGTTTTTACCAGCGTTGGCAGGATCGAGCGGTGATCCTAGATACCTGGTTTGCTCTGGAAGCATCAACACCAAGGGCAAATGGTCTTGAGCGGATAAAACAATTATTGGATCATCCCCGCTTCGATCCAATGGCACCCAACGCGATAAGAGCTGTCCTCGGTGGGCTAGCAGCAAATCCACCTGTGTTTCATGCTGTTGACGGGAGTGGTTACAACTTCATGGTTGATCAGCTAATAGCCGTAGATCAACGCAACCCAATCACTGCTTCACGAATGGTGAAAGTATTCAGTCGTTGGCAAAGTTATGCACCCTCAAGGAAAGCAGCAATGAGCAAGGCCATTGATCAACTGGCTTGCGCAAAACTATCTTCAAACACCAGAGAAGTGATCTCACTAATACAAGCCTGAGCACTAAAAACAAGCTTAGTTTTTGTTCCCGTGCATTTGCTTGAATCGCCCAAGACGCTGCAATCCGCCCTCCTTACCAGCATGCTGCCCCCAGAGTCCTTCCCAATAGAAATAAATCACACCATGGCCGCGCTCAACTGCTAGCCGAACCTTTTCAGCCAAGACCGGCATGGGTGTGGTGCGTTTGGCGAACCCTGCCAACACGCCAATATGCACCGGCAGTCCCCATTGCCTTGCTTTGCGTAAGGCCGGTTGATCGAGATCCTTTGCAAATCCCTTAAGCGAATAGGCGTAGTTCTGCACAACCAATTCGTCAATCAATTTGCCCACGGTCCAAAGTTCCCAGTCTTGGAGCCAATTGTTATAGGCAAATCGAAAGGGTCCAGGAGCAAGGCTGATATGAACAGGCAGTTTTTCCTTCACCAAGGCTTGCCTTAGTTCTCTCAATAAACCGGTGAGTTGCCGCCTTCTCCATTTCATCCAAAAGCGATTGCTGTAATCCCGCGGTGGTGATGCACCGGTCTCTTGTTTATAAAGCGCCACGGTATAGGGGTCATAACCAAGCTCAACCGGCCAGGCAAAATGATCATCAAGCTGCAACCCATCCATCTGGCAGCGCTTGATGACCTCAATTACTAAGCCGATGAAGCGTGCTCGAACCTCGGGATGAGATGGATTGAGCCATACCCGCTTATGGTTCCCATGCATCTTCATTACTGGGTTGCCATTAGCTCGAGTTAGAACCCATTCGGGATGCTGCTTAACCACCTCTGCATCATCTGGCTCCATCAGCCCATATTCAAACCAGGGCACCACCTTCATATCGCGAGCATGACCTTCCCGGCTAAGGGTGCAAATGGGATCAAGAGCCAAACCTGCCTTCTGCAGAGGCGGTTCCACTGGTGCAAAGTTGCTGCGATGAAAGGTGGTACCCCTACTCCAAACGTTTAAATAGATCGCTGTAAAGCCTGCCCTATCCAAATCATTCACCGACTGACGCATCAAGCTGCGACTGTAATAAAGGGGGCTGGGACTATTCGTGATCCAAACGCCGACAATTGGTGGCTGAATACTTGATTGCAGTAAGCCTGTAGTAATTCGCGATGGTGAAGATGATGGCTGCGCCAAAGTTGTTCGAGGTTGAGCAGTAATCAACAACGCAACCGCCAATACTCTCCAACAGGAGTAACACCACCAAAACTTCATTGCAGGCAACGTGTCACAGCAGCATCACGTGCTTCTAGGCATGGCAGGTGTTTTAGCCATAGAGTGGAATTAGACAAGGCATGGATTTGCACAAACTTTGTCGCAGAATCGCAGACAGGGGGTCACCCGCCAGATTGATAGCAAAGAATCAAACCAGAGGAAAGAGCGAAAACGATCAAACTTAAGAGTTATAGAGCTTATTTGTGTGCAGCAATAACGCAATTGCTCGCAGGCATCTCAGATCAAGTCTGTTGCTTTAACCACTATTCATTTGGTTAGCCAACCATCTAGAAGCAGTTCGATCGAACTGCTGGGGTCAGATTTAGTAATAATTTGCGGTTCTTCTAGACAGACTTTATCTCTTTCATTCTCAGATAATTAACTGGTCAACTTTTAAAAAGGCAAATGCCCTCTTCCGTCCGCACAAAAACCCTTTGGCTAATTCCTTGTTTTGCCATTGTTGGTTCTGCCTTTGTCTTCAGCAATGTTGAAGCCAAGAAAGGTGGTCAAAATGTTCAGATGAGCCTTAACAAGACTCAGCAGCAGCAGCTTTTTGAAACGCGCAAGGATTTGGAACTTAGTAATGTTGGCAGCCGAATTGCCATCATCAACGATTCAAAGAACTGTATTAATGCCAGCAACACGCCAGAAGCTTTGCGAAGCTGTAGACAAATAAGACGGCAATCTCATAGAGCATTGAAAGAACAAAACCGGAAGGAGATCAATGCCACGCTAAAGAGTATAGGATTAGATCCCATACCATTACACCATAAGCATGGCCATAGACAGTGCTTGAATCAAGTGTAGAGATATCAAATTTTTGGCCATATTTGATGCTTTAAGACCAAACAAAAAAAGCAAAAGCACCGTCTAAATCTATAAAACTTGAGCGGATAACAGGCCAACCATTTCAGTTGGCTGGCCTGGCCAGGCAGGCTTATTGAT
>Ga0208894_1002360_pt1 | contig 10355 bp, 9 predicted proteins | sample ETNtaG_12_FD_185752 | JGI IMG/M metagenome (GOLD analysis project Ga0208894, IMG submission 185752) | Marine microbial and viral communities from oxygen minimum zone, Eastern Pacific Ocean - ETNP201306SV49 (SPAdes) (version 2) | ecosystem: Environmental > Aquatic > Marine > Oceanic ... | reverse complement strand
TAACAGCCATTTGGAAGAACTTTTGGACGGAGTATTTTCGGTTGATACAATTAGGATATTCAAGCCGGATCCGCAGGTTTATCAACTGGCTGTCGATCAACTCGGTTGTGATCCTCAAGAGATATTATTCTTTTCCTCAAATGCCTGGGATGTTTCCGGGTCTGCTACTTTTGGCCTTCAGGCCGTGTGGGTCAATCGTTTTGGACAGGCTCCTGAACGTTTACCGGGAAATCCCGTTCTTGAAATAAAAACACTTGATGCTGTCTTACAATATTTTTCAGCTGATTGATGTTAATAAAAGCCTGTAGTTACTGTTCTTTTAAGTTTTGTTAAACACCTATGATATGTAAGTCAAAAGATAAAAAGGCTTATCTTATTTAGTGAATGGATTTGAAAGTCAATTTAATTTGATAAATCTGTATTTAACTCATTTGAAATTGCTTCCAATGAGAGCAGATATTCAGCCAGCGCGTACAAATCTTTTTCCAGTAAATTCTGGTAGCCAAATTCTATAACTTCTCCCATTAAACCCTGCGCATCGTCGCCGTCAGGTTTCATTCCAGTTTGTAAAAAATAACTGATATCAACCTCGCTCCAGGAGCCGATTCCTGTTTGTTTGTGAGGAGTGATATTCGGAGCAAGTTCCCCTTCGGGACCTTCTTTTGATCCGGCAAAGTGCATTTCTGGTTTAAGCACACCCAGCAGATTACGTGGGGTGTGACATTCCCCGCAATGGGCCACTGTTTGAGCAAGATACGCTCCGCGATTCCAGCTTTTTGTATTTTCCGGATTCAATTTGAAGGGCTGAGGAGACCAGATAAAGTTTTTCCAGAACATCAATGCGTATTGTTCACCAAAAGGCAGGATCAGTTCGTGAGGGATATTTTTTTGCCTAATCGGGGGGATTGAAAAAAGATAGGCTTTGAGGTCCAGCAAATCTTTACGCCTTATCCCCTGGAAAGATGTGTAAGGAAAAACTGGGAAATAGTGTCCCCCTTCCGGACTCATCCCTTGCGTCATGGCCCTGATAAAATCATCATCACTCCAATTCCCGATGCCTGTTTCTGGATCAGGTGTTATGTTTGTACCGTAAAAGGTACCAAAAGGTGTTTTAATCGGACGGCCTCCAGCAAGAAAAACACCGTTGTTTTTTGTGTCTGTATGACAGCCACAACCTCCTGCAGCTTGAAATAGATATTTACCGGCCGGTATGTCCGGTGTCAACTTAAAAAGATTATTTTCGGAGGCAGCAAGTGGGGTAAATAGCAAAAACAAAAACCAAAATGCTAAAACACTCAAGATGGGCGAAGGTTTAATTTCTTTCACGGAAAGTTTTGTGACAGCCTCTACAAGTTTTGCCGGTGGCCCGGACTTGTTTTGCAAATGCGCCCATATCACCGCTTGCCGCTACTTTGGCCAGTTTGGCACTTTCACGCACAGAAGCATTTGCCGCACTTTCAAATTTGGCCCAGTTTTCCCAAATCGCCAGTTTTGCTTTCGTGTCACCAAGGCCTGAACCTTTTGGGAACATTGAGAGAGTCATTTTGTTGTTTTGATTTATCGATCGCGCGTGATCAACAATGTGTGCAGTCAGAGGTAATCCGTTTTTTAAAATATCTATAATCGCTCCCATGTGCCCGCCGGTAGATTTCATTACGTTTTTACGGTACTTGATCATTCCTTCAGATTGAGCAAATGCTGAATTACTAAAAATTACAATAAAAAATAAGGCACTTAGTGCTGTGATTGTTTTTATGTGAATCATAATACTCCTATTATTGATATTTAGTTTCTACTAATACATCTGCATAAGTCCATTCATTCAGTTATGGATTAAGTAATTAATTTTAACAATTACAACCTGCTTTAAAAAAAGCACTGAAATTTAATTCCCGCTTTTTCAATCCTTATTAAAAAGTAAATTTTCCTCGACAAACAAACGGTCGCGGCGGCCAACATGGGCCAACGAATCAGCAGCAACGGCTTTACCCAGTTCTGTTTGATAAGCTTCGGTAAAATCTCTTTCAGTTTCAAACCAGAGTTCAGCCACTCCATCATACAAAGCAGCTTCGTCTTCTGCAGGATTGAAGCACAATTTTTTTAACCCGGGCAGTTGAATAGCAAGTTGGGCATGTTCCCCAAGCCACCAGTTTCGGAATTCACGTTGTGAATACTCTTCTTTTCGCTTTAGTAAAATCATAGCTTTAAACATAATGTTTCTCCTTTATTATTAGTTACTAACCTATTCGGGCAAGTGGTCTCCCGCTGTCAGCAAGTGCCACCGCCACCACGATTTCATCCTCACGGGGTGCATCGGGGAAGCTTATTTCTGTAGCATCCATGTGATCGAAACTCCAAATACTGTCTTTGTTTGTCAAAGGCATAACCAGCACGGATCCGGGGCCTCCCATTTTTTTAGTGGAAGGAATTATGTCATCACCTTTTTCAACTGCGGCACGAACCGGTTTGCCGAAGCGGGGATGTAAAATCGCAGCAGCATGTTCGATTTCACCGTCCAATCCAACTATAGCACCCTTTCCATAACTTTCAATTGCGGAAGGCTCTACATTCAAAGCAGCTACACCTTTTTCAGCAAGTAAACCACCGATTTCTGCACCTAAATCGTAAAGCGGTTCAAGATCCTCCACATATTTACCCGCATATGGATTTTTAACAACCGCTGCGACAGTCACTTTACGAGCCGGCGGATCAATTGTTTGGCCAATTTCCTGATGTATTTCTTCAACCTGGATGACAATTTTGTGAATTTGCGGTTTCATTTAACTCCTTTTGATTAATTTATGAATTACTTCCAGTGAAAAAAGTCTACCTTAATTTAACCGAAAATATTGTATGATTAACTGTCTCGCCTGAAGCAAACCAGAAAATTATGAAAAGCCTCATTTTGAACAGGGTGTAAAATATTTGCTTACTGTTATTATGCGAATCTTCCCCAAGTCAAAATGTATAAACTTAATTTTTTAAATCATCTACTTGGCTCTCATACTTGTAGTGTTATTTGTTTTCAATTTGCATGAACCTGCCTTATCAGCTAAAGTAATTGAATATTTAACAAATTGAAATTTAAACCGTTATTCTAATCAAATTATTTTAATTTTTCAAATGCAAATAGAACTAAATAATTACCCTGTTGCTGTGCTTGGCGCCGGAACGATGGGAGAAGGAATTGCGCAAACTGCAGCAAGTGCAGGACACCCAGTGATGCTTTACGACGTTTCTCAGCAGCAGTTAGAAACTGCTCTTGAAAACATAGCAAAACGTCTTGAGCGCTCAGTGAAAAAAGGAAAAATCATTGCTGAAAAAAGAGGTCAAATTCTGAAAAATTTAAGTCCAAGAAAAACTCTTGGAGAACTCGATCAGGCCAAACTTGTGATTGAAGCGATAATCGAAGATATTGCTATTAAACAGGAAGTATTTTGCAAGTTGGAATTGCTGCTTGCAGATGATGTTATTTTAGCGACAAATACTTCATCGATTGATTTAAACAAAATGGGTAGCGTCTTGAAACGCCCGCAACATTTAGTCGGTATGCATTTTTTTAATCCTGCCCCAATTATGGCACTGGTTGAAATTGTACGTTCAAAGGATACTGCTTCTGCTGTTGCAGATACTGTTTTCACATTGGCAGAAAAATGGGGTAAAAGTCCTGTGAATGTTCGTTCCAGCCCGGGATTCATTGTCAATCGTGTCGCCCGTCCATTTTACAGCGAAGCACTGGAGGTTCTCAAAGAAGGCGGAACAGATGCTGCTGGCTGTGATACAATAATGCGGGACTGCGGCTTTTTCAGGATGGGCCCCTTTGAACTCATGGATTTGATTGGCCTGGACGTGAATTACTCGGTGACGTGTCAAATCTGGGAAAGTTATCAGCGGCATCCGCGTTTTGCACCATCGAAGTTGCAAAAAGAGTTGGTGGATTCTGGGCACTTAGGTCGAAAATCCGGTAAAGGATTTTTTGAATATGGAGAGAATACTGAAAATGCTTTTGTTCAGAATGCACTGCAGACTTCGGCTCCAGATTCCTTTATCATTGAGGGGCCGGAACACCTTCCTGATTCTTTGCGAAAATTGCTCGAAGGCAGTTCTGTGACTGCAGAAAATACTTCCGGGAATGGTTATATACGTCTGCCTGAAGGGGGTGTTATTGTTCCTTCAAATGGAAAAAGCTCGACTGATCGATCTGTTGAAATAGGACAAACCGTGATTTCACTGGATTTGTGTCTGGATTTTGAGCAGACTCCAAGAATCGTGTTGGCACCGTCTTTTGAATGCCCGGAAATTGTTTTTCTGCAGGCAGTCGGTTTATTTCAGTCTTTGGGAAAACAGGTTTCTGTGATCAAAGATGTTGCAGGTATGGTGCTGACACGTACGGTTGCCATGCTGGCCAATGAAGCATCTTTGCTCGTGCAGGAAGAAGTCGCGGATGCTGCAGGGGTAAATCTGGCCATGCGAAAAGGTGTCAATTATCCTGTAGGTCCTTTGGAATGGGGCGAACAATGGGGATGGAATTCAGTTGTAGAAACACTTGATAATTTACATCAGCTAAACCCTGAACGTTACCAGACTTCGGAGTGGCTGCGGCAAAAGATAAAACTTATCTAAAACAAAATCAACAACGAAAAAAAATGGAAGAAGCTTTTTTATGTGATGGAATCCGGACTCCTGTGGGACGTTACGGTGGTGCTTTGTCAAGTGTGCGTACAGATGATTTGGGAGCAATTCCGCTTAAAGCACTGATGGAGAGGAATTCCGGAGTTGACTGGGAAGAAGTGGATGATGTAATTCTGGGCTGTGCCAATCAGGCGGGAGAAGACAACCGCAACGTGGCCCGGATGGCAAGTTTGCTTTCCGGATTACCGTTAAATGTACCAGGCGCGACTGTAAACCGTCTTTGCGGTTCCGGACTTGACGCTGTGGGAACAGCCTCAAGAGCAATCAAATCAGCAGATCAGCAACTGGTCATTGCCGGCGGTGTTGAGAGTATGAGCCGTGCACCTTTTGTGATGGGAAAAGCGAGTGCCGCATTTTCACGAAATGCAGAGATTTTTGACACAACAATCGGCTGGCGTTTTGTTAACAAACTACTGCAAAAACAATATGGTATTGATTCAATGCCGGAAACCGCGGAGAACCTTGCCAAAGAATTTAATATTTCCAGAGAAGATCAGGATACGTTTGCGTGGCATTCCCAGCAAAAAGCTGGTCAGGCTCAGGAATCTGGTCGATTGGCAACTGAAATTGTTCCGGTGAGCATAGCACAGCGTAAAGGTGATCCGCTGTTGGTAGAGCAGGATGAACATCCGCGGCCTGAAACAAAACTGGAAAAACTTGGAAAATTGTCAACGCCTTTTCGGGAAAATGGCTGCATCACTGCTGGCAATGCTTCAGGTGTGAATGACGGTGCGGCTGCATTGATAGTGGCCTCAGAGAAGATGGCAATAAAACAAAATCTGACTCCTGTTGCAAGAATAGTCGGCATGGCGACAGCCGGAGTTGAACCGAGAATTATGGGGTATGGACCTGTTCCCGCGACTCAGAAATTGCTTAGTCTGACTGGAATTTCACTGGGTGAAATAGGAGTTATTGAACTCAACGAAGCATTTGCCGCACAAGCCATAGCGGTGATGCGGGCTTTGAAATTGTCAGATGACGATGGACGGGTAAATCCAAATGGCGGAGCAATCGCACTGGGTCATCCACTTGGTATGAGCGGTGCCCGACTTGCTTTGACCGCGATGAGGGAATTGCAGTTGAGCAAGGAGCGCTTTGCACTTTGTACAATGTGTATCGGAGTGGGTCAGGGAATTTCAATGTTGATTGAAAGAGTCTGAATTTTGCCTGCAAAGTTTTAAATTTAAACCTAAAGCTGAAGAAAATGAAATTAACCATTTTAGGCAGCGGTTGTCCTTCTGTTGACTTGGAGAGGCATGGGCCGTCAGCACTTATTGATTGTGGAGAAGGTGCTCGTATCCTGATTGACTGTGGTTCAGGAGTTACTCAGCGTTTACTCGAACATGCAATTCCGGGATGTGAAATTGACGCTTTGTTACTGACACACCTTCATTCGGATCACATTGTGGATTTGTTCCAACTCATAATTTCCAGTTGGCATCAGGGCAGAGCACGTCCACAAAAAATATACGGTCCGCGAGGTACTCAGGCATATGTTGATAAACTGATGAAACTATGGAAACCGGAACTTGAACAGCGAATTGCCCATGAACAGAGATCTTCGACGAAAGCCCTTGAAGTTGAAGTTGATGAAATCGAAAACGGGACTGTACTGAATTTTGGCAAGTTGAAAGTAAAGGCTGTTGAAGTATTGCACCAGCCAGTAAAACACGCATTTGGTTTTGTCTTTGAAGCTGGAAATGAAAAAGCGGTTATCAGTGGAGATACTAAGTATTGCCCTGCGTTAATCAAAGCTGCAAAAGGCGCGGATGTGTTACTGCACGAGGTTTTTATTCATGGCGAAATGCCGGTTACAGCAGGACTCAGGACACAAAAAACTGTGGAAAATGTCGCTTCTTATCACACGCTGGACAGCGTGGTGGGAAAAGTCGCCACAGAAGCAGAGGTGCGCTGTCTGATGCTGACGCACTTTGCTCCGCCTAAGTTTGACCGCGAAAAATTATTGTCCACAGTCACCAGAGATTTTAAAGGGCCGGTATTGATTGGGGAAGATCTGATGACCCTTGACCTTGAACGTAACAGTCTCTCATGGAAGAAAATGCAAATCGCATTTTCTACACTCGATTAATTGATTTAGGCAAGCCTTTAAATTATATGCTGCTTATGTGCTGCTTAAATGTGATTTCAATGCCTGCAAAGTTTGATCTGATTTTTCGAGCATAATCATGTGTCCGCAATCCTGAATGAGCTGTGTTTTCACGTTTGGAATTGCTGCTGCAAGGTTTCTTCCTTGCTTTGGTGGAGTCATTCTGTCTTCACTGCCTATCACAATCAAAGTTGAACAGCCAACTTTCGTGGCGGTTTCCATCCCGCTCTGGTAGTTATTGCAGAGTTCGAGGTCATTTCCCAGCACACCGGAATTCTCCATCCCAAGTAGCTTCTGGCCTCCGCAAATCAGAGAGATTCCCGGCACCGGATGCCTGCCGAAATGCCCCATCGGCCCTGTACCCCAATCCATCATCAGATCATACGCCAGAGGATCATCTGCATTGGCGGCCTTTAGCAAATCCGGATGTACCGGCATTTTTGGAGCCACTCCCAGTAAGGCAAGCTTGCTCACGCGGTCTGGATGCCGTGCCGCGCTTTCAAGTGAGATCAGCGCACCCATCGAATGTCCGACCAGCGCGGCCTTGCCCACTCCTGCGGAATCCAGCAAATCCGGAATCCAGTCAGCTAATTCTTCAATGCTACCCAGCAACGTTCCTTGCGATCTGCCGTGACCGGGAAGGTCCACTGCAAGGACTGAGTGTCCGTGGTGAGCAAAGTAGCGTGTCTGGAGATACCACACAATGCGATTCATCCCGCTCCCGTGCACAAAGACTATGGTTGGCTGCTCAGGCACAAAGGGACGTCCTCCTGTAGTAGCAAAGGTTTCGGCCCCGCGAACTTGAAGTTTCATTTTGATGCTCCTGTTGCTTTTGCGGCCTTACGCAAGGCTTGTTTAAAATCATCGATTAAATCGTTTACGTCTTCCAGTCCAACTGAGAGTCGGATCATGTCCTCAGTCAATCCGGCCTGTTTCATGGTCGCGGAATCCATTTGCGCGTGAGTGGTGCTGGCAGGATGAATAACAAGTGTTTTCGCGTCTCCTACATTTGCGAGATGCGAAGCGAGTTGCACGGAATTTATAAACGTTGCTCCGGCTTCACGTCCTCCACCGGAACTTCCTGACTTGACTCCAAAAACAACAATTGACCCCGCACCTTTTGGCAGCATCCGTGAAGCAAGTTCATGGTCCGGATGATCCGGCAAATCCGGATGCGTGACCCAGGCGACTTCTTCACTGGATTGTAAAAATTCCAGCAATATTTTGGTATTGCTGATGTGACGTTCCATACGGAGAGGTAGAGTTTCCAAACCCTGCAGGAGATAAAATGCATTTTGCGGACTCATCGCTGGTCCGAAATCCCGCATTGCTTCAGAACGCATACGCATTGAAAAAGCATGTGGTCCGAATTCTTCAAAGAAATTTATCCCGTGATATCCGGCGTACGGTTCAGTGAGTGTCGGAAATTTTCCGTTAGCGTTCCAGTCAAAACGTCCGCCTTCAACTACCACTCCGCCTAGCGCAACTCCGTGCCCACCCATCCATTTTGTAACAGAATGTGAAACCAGATCCGCTCCTAAATCCAAAGCACTACACAAATATGGTGTGTTGAATGTCGCGTCAATCAACAAGGGCAAACCTGCTTCATGCGCTATCTTCGAGATCGCGGGAACATCTAATATTTCGAGTCCCGGATTGCCGATTATTTCTCCAAAAACGAGGCGTGTTTCCGGTCGGATAGCTTTGCGAAATTCTTCCGGTTTGCGTGGATTGACAAAAGTGGTTTCAATGCCGAATCGCGGCAAGGTATGCTGAAACAAGTTTACACTTCCGCCGTAAAGGGAAGCTGAGGAAACGATGTGATCGCCCTGGCCCATCAAGGTCATGACAGCTGCGAATAACGCACTTTGTCCTGATGCGGTAGCTACTGCACCGGTTCCTCCTTCAAGAGCTGAGATTCGCTCTTCCAGCGCGGCAACTGTCGGGTTTGATATACGGCTGTATATGTGACCGCCCTGTTCCAGATTGAACAACGCCGCCGCGTGGTCGCTGTCCTGAAAAACGTAAGAGGTCGTCTGATAAATTGGCATTGCACGTGAGCCTGTTTCCGCATCCGGACGTTGCCCTCCGTGTAAACTTAAAGTATCAAATTTAAACAATTTAGGATCCATAAAACCAGCTTTTGTTAGCGGTGAAGAAGTTCAACCCAATGCTTTTGAGACAATTTCAAAAGTGTCTCCGGAAAGATTTGGTGTTTTAATTATTCTTTGCAGTTGATCGTTCATTTTTGTTTTATGTACCACAGCAAAATTTTTCCAATTATTAAAAACGCTAACCAGCCTCGCGGCTGTCTGCGGATTTATGGGATCAAGTCTCAGTACCTGTTCTGCCAGGAATTCATATCCAGACCCGTCCGTTGCGTGAAATCGAAGCTGATTAAAACGTGAAAACGTGCTGATCAAGGCTCGTATTTTGTTGGGATTATTTTTTTCATATGAAGGGTGTTTTGTCAGTGCTTGCACATTCTCCAGAGTCTTAGGCAGAGATGAAATTGCCTGCAAAGCAAACCACTTGTCCATCACTACTGTGTTTTTTCGCCACCTGTTTTCAAACTCAACAAAAGCTGTTTCACGTTCTGCACAATCCAGATGCGTCAGAACACCAAGTGCGCCCGCAACGTCAGTCATATTTTCGTTTTTGCGGAATTGAGTTTGCGCCAATTTGCGGTTTTCCAAACCTCCCAATTCTGACAAATAACTGAGACAAACATTTTTCAAACTACGTCGTCCCATTGATTGCGGATCTATTTTGAAAGTACCTTCATGTTGTAAATTGATGTAAGTATTTTCAAATTCAGGCTGAAGTTTTTGTGCGAGTTCAGTACGTAAGAATTTACGAGTCTTATGAATTGCTTCCACATCAATGATGTCCATAAACTCACCAAGGTATGGTTCATTTGGAAAACTAAGCGCAAGTGCTAAAAGAGCGGAATCACCTTCTTCGGTTTGGTTCAGCAGACTGCGGAAAGCGTTCTCCAATTCAGGGGGCAAATTAAATGACTCATTATTTTGAAAACGACGGATTTGTTCCAATGAAATCCGGATCATCAGTTGCTGACCTGATTCCCAGCGGTTAAATTCATCTGTGTCATTGGCCAGTAAAAAAGCTAAGTCAGCGTTGCTGTAATCAAAATGCAGTTTGACCGGTGCGGAAAATCCACGCAAAAGTGATGGAACTGGCGCAGCAGAAACGTCTTCAAAGACAAAAGTTTCAGTTTGCTTTCGCAGTTCCAGGATGATTGTGTCAGAAAAATTATCAGCAGAGCCGTCTGATAATTTTAACGGCAGAGCGTTACCGTCTTGGTCAAGCAAACCTAATGCTAAAGGAATATGAAACGTCTTCTTTTGCAAGGCATGATGAGTATTCTGTGAAGAGTTTTGAATGTCAACCGGTGCTTTTTGTTTTTCATGCCCGTCATCAAAGGAAAATTCAGTACCGAATCCTTTTTGACCGGCAGTATCCGGACACGATTGCTGAACTGTCAGGGAATATGTTTTTGTCTCCGGATCATGTGAGCCGCTGATGAGCAGCTCCG
>Ga0208894_1002350_pt1 | contig 10366 bp, 2 predicted proteins | sample ETNtaG_12_FD_185752 | JGI IMG/M metagenome (GOLD analysis project Ga0208894, IMG submission 185752) | Marine microbial and viral communities from oxygen minimum zone, Eastern Pacific Ocean - ETNP201306SV49 (SPAdes) (version 2) | ecosystem: Environmental > Aquatic > Marine > Oceanic ... | reverse complement strand
CTTAAAACTATAGAATCACCTCCATTTAATAAGCTTGTACCTTCATGACTTATACTTCCTGCATAAGTTTCTGAATTTCTAGCAAGAACAATATAATCATTTGCTCCTAATGTAAATTGATCAAAGATAAAATCAATATTAGTAGCAACTAAATTCCAACTATTTAAGTTTACATTAAAATTTGAATTATTATACAATTCAATAAATTCATAATCTGCATCACTCTGATTATAACTTAAAGCAGGATTATAATTAATTTCGTTTATAACAATTATTCCATTAAAATCCTCATACTCACAGCAATCATTGCATGAAATAGTAGCATCTTCATTAAAATTTAATGCTAATGAATCCATACAGCCTGTACAAGAATCATTGTTCCCATCACATACTCCGCACTCATCATATTCAAGATTACCTCCACAATCTCCGGCACAATCAATATCAACTATACAATCTCCACTACAATTATAATTCTCTTCTGGATATTCACAACTACCATCATTAGTGTTTGCTTCAATATCAAAATTACATGCATTTTGATCAGTACAACCAGGAATAGGATTAGAGCCATTTAAAAATAAAGTACTATTTTCAGTATTATGATTTATAGCCGTTCCATCTGGATCAGACAAAATTGAAGCACTTATATTTAAATCCACAACTGTATCACTTGAAACATTTTCTGTATTATACTCAACAACTAAAATAGGGCCATCACCTGGAACAATCGTTGCACCACTGAAAGAGAATCCTAACAATGTTACACCAGCCTCACCTTCTGAAGCAGATATCGTAAATCCTTCAGTTCTATCTGTTCCATATATATCTACATATGATAAAACATTTGGATCATCCCATAAAACAAATTGAAATCCTGCTACATCATCTTCATTTTCTAAAGTAATTACAACTTCTGCTTCAGAATCAGAATCAAAATATGTATCATTATCAACCACACTTATTGTAAAACCATCAAAATCACCCCCATCATCAGAACATGAGGAACCATCACCACCACACACTCCACAATCATCAACAACAGCATTACCACCGCATTCACCAAAGCAATCTTCTTCTGCGTTACATACACACTCACCTTCATCGCATATATACCCTGTAGCACAATCAATCAAATCACATGGGTCTCCTCCATCATCATTACCACCATCATAATAACTAAAATCCAAACCTTGGCCATAGGCATCTGATATAACAATAGAACTTAAACCAGAAAATGAGCCCGATATTTCTAAGTTTGTCAATGTACCACATCCAGCTGGTATCGTTGCTCCTGTGAAAGAGAACCCTATTACTGTTGAGCTCCCTGCTGAAACAGTAAAACCTGCCTGTTGTGCATCTCCACCATATGCATTCCCTATAAATGTATTATTCCCACCATCAACATCAAACTGAAAACCAGCAATAGATTGGGAGGAGTTATAAAGAACTTGTCCATCTGATGTTAAAAATAATGAAAAATCATCTATATCACATCCATCTGTTGGATCAGCTATAATAAAATTAAATAGCAAGAAGATAGATGTAATAAATTTTTTACTTTTAAAGTTATTTAAAAATGATAAAAGCATAGAAATACCCTTTCTTATAAAGATTTCTTAATAAGCTTATTATATAAAATATTCGTTAAAATCGTGAACCATAAAACATTGCCTATTAAATTATCAATAATTTCCTATTTAAACAAATTTGTTTATGTAATTTTTTGTAAAAAAAATGGGGCTTATATAAAGCCCCATCTTTCTAATTTATTTATTTAATAAATCAATTATTTCAGTAGAACCATCTTCTTAGTCTTAATACCAGTTGGTGTTTGTAAACTGTATATATACAACCCAGCTGATACTTGTTGACCTTGTTGATCCTTACCATCCCAGACAACACTGTATCCAGATTCATAGCCTGAGATCTTATACCCATCAACTAATGTTCTAACTAAACGTCCCATAACATCATATACTTTTAATGTTACCATGCCGCTTGCATCAACATTATAGCTAATCGTTGTGCTTGGATTAAATGGATTTGGGTAGTTCTGTGTAAGTGATAATGAAGTTACAATAGCTCCTTCATTTAATACACTCGCTACACCTGTACTTAATTCCATCGCATTTCCATATTGCATATCTGACAGATCTGCAGATACTTTAAGCTCAACTGCTTTGTTTATACTCCACAATCTAAGCTCAATCATATCACCTGGGATATATCCATCAAGTATAGGACCAGCAAACTCGGTTAAATCAACAGAACCAACAGCAACCAAGTCAACAGGATGTGTTCCATTTAAATGTTCTTCAACAATATTAATAGAACCAACCAATTGATTATTTGCATACGCTCTTAATTGATCACCCACAGAAACTTCACCAGAAATCTCTGACAATAATACTAAGTGAGATTCACCAGTTAAATCAACATCATTTGTTCTTGTTCTAGATTTATAATCTTCAACAAAATGATTCGAATGATTTGATGACATAACGCCTGCTGGATAACCAAAGTCTAATCCATCAGCACCGTTTAAGAAGACTTCAAATGCCTCTCCAGGGCACATATTACCAAGGGTCTCAACATTAAATGATGGAACATAATAACCATTATTTCCTTTTACCAATAAAATATTTTCTTCATATCCAAAAAATGCTTGAGATGGCATCATACATTCTTGAGGAAGATATGAAATTAAATTCAGAACAAAAGGATTTAACATTATCATATAATTATCTACATCTACTGGTACTCCTTCAACACTCATAATATGGCTATTAGATCCATTAATAAATAATCTATAACCATATTCTACATTCATATCACCTATTTGATCAATATTATAACTTGGAACATAAAAATTAGAATTACCATCAGATGCTAAAAGGATATCCATATCTTCCATCATATCACCAAATGATGGATTATTTGGAATTACATTTAATGATACATTATTAAAAACAAATGGATCAAGATTAATTTCTTGAACAATATTAGTTGGACCTAATGTAATAACAATGTTTGATTCTTCAGTATATATTGGAAGTTCAAAACCTAAACTATCACCAATATAATAATCAGAAATATTCAACTGAACATCTGTTTCTTCATCAACTTCAATTGACTCATATGTCATTATTAAAATAGAACCATCTCCTTCTGATATCAACCCTCCTGTAATGTTAAATGCAACAATAATTACAGAACCATCAACTTGTTCATTAAATTCAACTGTAAATCCCTCTGTTCTATTAGTAGTCTGAATTGATGTTAATGTTAAATAATTAGGACTATCTGTTAATGTAAACTGAAATCCAGCAACTGAAGTTTGATTTGTTAAATTTAAATCTAAACTAACACTACCACCTGATTGGACAACTCCACTCTCTACACCCATTACAGAAAAACTTCCAGGATCAATTACTGAACCACATTCAACATTTGTAGGGTTAGATTCTCCTTCTTCATAAAGAGCCTTAACTTTATAACAATATTCCTCATCAAATACGATATCAGAATCAGTATAAAAGTTTTGATTAGTTGGTACCCAATCAATAAATATATCATTTTTATATATATTAAACCCTTCAATTCTGCTATTCTCATTTGTATTTTCTAAAGGTTTATTTGGATCTATATAATTAGATGATAACACAGGGTGTGTTTCATCATCAGAAGCAACTCCTGTCAAACTAAATTCACAAGTTCCAAATGAACCATCTCCATAATAATCATACTCTAAAGAACAGCTTGCAACAAGCACCTCTCCATCATATAAATTCCATGAATTACCATTCCAACCATCACCATATGAATCATACATATTTAATAAATAATCACCTGAATCAAGATTAAATGAATATGACCCAACCACACCGTCTTGTATCATACTACCAGAATAAAACAATTCCCAAGAAACTTCACTCTCCCAAGAACCACCTCCGCATTCAACATTATAATTGCCATCTCCACCACCAGTTCCACCACCTTCACAATTAGGATTTGGTAAATCCCAATCTAAATTAATAACAGTACTTCCATCTTGAATATCTAATATTAAATTTTCTGGAGGACACATTGGACCTGCATCTGGAGAAGCACAAATAACTGAGGTAGGTTGAGAATCTCCTTCATCATATGAAGCAATAATATAATAACAATATTGCGTCCCATTTTCTAGATCTAAATCAATATAAGTAAATACATCTGGACCGACAGAATCAATCAATGCATTATCTCTATAAATATCAAAACCAAGTAATGCTCTGCTAGGTTGATTTATAAATTCACTATTAGCATACATCCAATCTTCAAGAGTTAACTCATCACCACTCTTAGATACTTCATAATTCAAATTACTAATAACATCACTAGGCTCTGCAGATTCTAAGAATGATTGGCTTACATTAATCTCATATTCACCTTCTCCTCCACCATAACCATCAACAACAATATAATATTGTCCTGGTTCAAGCGATACTCCCTGTAAAGTTGATTGTAATGAACTAAACTCACATGTGAAATCATCTATATAATATCCTGTAGTAGTTTCATTGCATTCTTGATCAGCTGTAAATATTTCTAATTTTGTATCATACGTAGTATTTGCACTACATAAAGTAACATCAATTACAATTGGGCTACTAACAACAAGTAAATAAGAATAATCAGCTCCTTCACTACCTTGAACTAGCCAATCATTCCCCATACCTACATTACTACCAATAGTACTAAAAGGTAATGAGGGAATTACTTCATCAGCACAGGTACTAACACCTGGCTCCGTCCAATCCAATTGAATAAAGCCATTTCCACCTGCTGCAGAAGCACTTAATGGTGGTGCAAGCACCCACATAGAACAACTTTCATTTGTAAATTGAGATTCTCCTGATGCATAATTAGCAGATACAACATAGCAATATTCAACATCATGCTCAGTATTCAAATCTTGAAAAACTACATTTGTAGTAGCATCATATAAAACTCCATCTCTATAAACATTATAATCAATTACAGAATTATCTCCTCCAAGCCATTCTAAATTAATATGATCTGTTTCTGCATAAGCATATAAACTAGAGGGAGCTTGACCTGGAATAGGAATTGCACAAACTGGATCATCTAAAATTTCAGATTCACCAACTTCATATACACTTGTAATTGTATAACAATATTCTGATAAATTTTCTACATCATAATCATAATATTCATAGATTCCAGCTTCAACGCTAACGAGGAAATCTCCATCTCTATATATATTAAATGCAATGAGATCTCTTTGACTTTGAGATGAATTATCAATATTAGAGATAAAAGGTAACAAATATTCTAACTGTTCTTCAGTTCTATAATTAAATTCATCACTAGAAGCAACTCCATATTCAGGACAATCACCTCCATCCCAATCATATTCATCACAATTAAGATAAACACCCCAACTACCATCATCACATAGTCCATCTCCTAACCAAGAGTCTACCGTTGTTTGAGGAACACATTGACCAATACAATCAACATAACCAGGTGTTTCATAATAAAAATAATCATAAGAAATACACTCATCTCCAATACCGGGTTCTCCTCCAGCTGGAGGATCTATCCATGTTACATGGACAACACCATCTTCACCTACTACAAATACATCTTCAGGAGATAAAATTTCCCACATTCCGCATTCATCATCCGATGGAGCAGATTCACCTAAATCATAGACAGCCGTAACTTGATAACAATATTCTACATTATGAACTGCAGAGGTATCATTATACTGATTATCTAAACCACCAGTATTTATCAACAAATCTCCATCTCTATAAATATTGTAACTTAAAACATCTGTAGATTGCGAAGAAGTCCAAGTTAATTCAATTTGACCATTTGTTCCTACTGCATCAAAATCAGTGGCTGGCATTAATATCCATTCAGAACAAGAAATATTAGAATCAACAGATTCTCCTTCATCGTATACCGTTCTTAAAGTATAACAATACTCAATATCGTGCTCAGTTGTATCATCAATATATGTAAATGTATTTAAATCTGTTTCAACTAAAAGATCTCCATCTCTATATATTCTAAAAGCTAGCATATCTCTAAAAACATATAAATTATTTTGGATATAATCTTGAGTATTATCAATAGATTCTACTACACCATTGATACTTTCGTCATAATTTTTATTTGGATTTAAATTATTAATAGGAACAACTATTTCTGCAGAAGCTACCCCTGTTAAATTAAACTCACATACTCCTTCTGTACCAGTATCTAATGTACAAGAAGCTGCAATATTATTATTACCATCAACTAAATTCCAAATATTACCATTCCATCCATCTCCCCAAGAATCATACATATTTAAAGTATAAGAACCTAAAAACAAAGGGACATCTAACTGAGAAAAAGGTGCGCCTCCAGTTAATAAAACTTCTCCGTTTGATACTAATTCCCAACTTACCTCTGATTGCCATGAACCACCATCACAATCTACGGTATAATTAATAAAAGATCCAGGTTCATTCCACTCTATCAATATATGTTGCTCATCATTATTTGCTTGAGTATTTAATCCTACAGGAGGATCAAGATAAAAAAGTTCACAAGCTGTATTAGATGAAAAAGTTTCTCCTGATGGATAGTTTGCTTTTATCTCATAACAATAACTAACACCCGCAATAATTTCTGTTTCATCAATATAAGAAGTTAAAAATGTACTCCCTATATTTACTCCATCTTTATAAATTTGATAATCAATTAAATTATCACCAAATAGAGGATCAATAATAGCTGTATCCCAAGCAAGAGACATTGTTCCACCTAAATCTTCAACAACAAGATTTGTCGCTGGTGGTCCTGGATAAGGAGTTACACAAATTGAATCAGATAATTCAGAAACACCTTCATCATACGTTGAACCTAAAGTATAGCAATACTCTATCATATTAGATAATGGTTCATCAGTATAAGAGAAAGTATTTGAATCAAGATTTGCAATCAATTCATCATCTCTATATAAATCAAATATTTGTAAATCTCTAGTTTCATAAACAGGATGAGACTCATTTGATAAATCAAAATTTTCCAACCCATTATAAGCAGAAACCGATATATCTGATCTATTGCCATCAAATGATGAAGGTACATGATTTGATGATGATAAAGTTTCAATATTACCATAAGCAAATATTTGAGATGCTACCATATAGTCACCACCATAACCTAAATAATCTCCAGTATTCCAAATACCGTAGTAATACGTATACATATTATCTGGATAGTCTACAGATGCATCTACTCCAAAACCCTCATAATCTGTCCAACCATCATTATGAGTTGCTATAACATAGAAAGAACCTGAAAGACCAGTTAATCCAGGATAAACTGTTGCCCATCCATCCTCTGCTATAGCTTCTTCATCATGCAATAAATTTCCAGGGGTACCATTATTATCATCAAAAACTAAAACCCTGACAGGTCCATGAGATCCATCTGGCCATGGCCAATACGCATCTCCCTCACTTAATATTTTTATTGATGCAGCGATAACATCAAAATCTACTCCAACATCAAATTTCATTCCATGAGCTAACCCAGTTTCATAACTACCTGAAAAATAAAATGCATTTGCAAGTATTCCATCATCATACTGCAAAGAATATTCTTCTCCACCAACTGGTTCTTCCCAAGATAAATTGACAAATTGATCTCCAGGAATTGCTTCAATTTGAGAAGGAGGATAAACATTCCAAGTTGAACAAGATGTGTTTGAAGCTGGAGATTCTCCGATTCCATCATAATAAGCTTTAACATAATAACAATACTCTTGTCCAATTTCAGTATTATAATCTTCATATATCTGATCTAGAATATTTTCAACTAACAATTCATCATTTCTATAAATATTATAAGATGTTTGATCATTTTCAGGAGTAGAATTCCATTCTAAAGTTATAAAACTACCAGTTCCCTGAACAGATAAACTCGATGGAGAATTTAGCTGAGGTGATACGCATGCAGTATTTGAAAAACCTGAAGAACCTTCATCATAATCTGCTACTATATTGTAACAAAAATCTTCTAAATACCATAATCCATCTGTAGTATCTATATATTCTGTTTCCTCAACATAGTCAATTAAATCATTATTTCTATATATTTCATAACCTAATAAATCTCTTGAATCAACTAAATATGTTCCCTCTGCCATCTGTTTTGAATGGGTAGCTTGACTACCATTATTAAGACTTAATGAGCCACATTCTTCAACACATTCATCACTTTGATCACCATTAGTTGCGCCTGCACAATCACAGCCATCACAAATCCAATAAGAACAAGAAAAATTAACTCCATATTGTGCATTAACACCATCACAAAATCCATCCCCAATCCAAGAATCTGCTAAAGTAGCTGTAAAACATATTCCAGAACAATCAATAAATCCAGCTTCACCATATGCTGTAATACACTCATCTCCAATACCTATGGCACTTGGAGGAGTCTCCCAATCTAAAAATACTTCTAAACCATCCTCAACAGCTGTTAAATTTTGTGGTTCCTCTAAATATATTTCTAAAGTTGTTGCACAAACAGTATTTGATAAATCAGATTCTCCTGTTATACCATATACAGAAACATTATAACAATATTCTGTTGATTGAGCTAACCCTTGGTCAACATAGTTAGTAGATGTTGAAATCCCAATAAAATCACCATCTCTATATATTCTATAACCAGTAACTTCAACAGAATTATCATTAATATCTTCCCATGAAAGATTAATTTCACCAAAAGAACCAATAGCTGATAAATTTTCAACAGGTAAAATCGGAGGTGGATCATCACCTGATACCTCTATATTTCCATTTATAACTTCATATTCAATTGCTCCACCAAACAAATCTGATAATACAGAACTATCCTGATTTAATGATAATTCAATATTTGATGTATAAATTCCTGTAGATTGATAGCTTAACTCTAAAATACTACCAGAACCAGATGAAAGACCAATGCCTGTTAAATCAAATGCAACAATGATAACAGATCCATCAGCTTGTTCATTAAAACTAACATTAAACGCTGATGTTCTATCAGTTGTTACTACATCAATAAAATAACCTTGATTAGGAAAATCAACAACCTGTAATTGAAATCCTCCAATTGAATTTTCATTGGTTAAATTGACTTCTATATTTGCAATATCACCTGAATTAATTTGAGTATCTGTAAAAGTTATTTGAGCACCAAATAAGCATGTATTAAAAATAAACAATAAAAATAATAATTTTTTTCTGTCTCTAAGCATATATATATTCCTTCAATTCTAGTTTATAATCCCAATCCAATTTAACATCTAAATATTAACTTGTCAAATAAGTTTAAAGTTTATTTAATTTTAATTAGATTTAGATACTAGCATCATGTTAAAAAAAATATTATTAATATTATTATTTTCAAATATTTACTCGCAATTTGGAGAGGTAAATGTTACCTATGAATACAATCAAAGATTGATTAAAGATAATAAAATATATATCCTCGAAGAATTTAATCAACTTATAAAAAATTATTTTGAAATTTCTACTTTTAGTTCTGAATATAATGACTTAAATATTCCCATCAAAGTTCATGTCATATATGAAAAAATTCATTTTAATGGAGAAAACAATTTTAATAAAATCTCTTGTCAATTATTCTTAACAAACCAAACAGATCAATATTATTTTTCTAAAAACATAGCTTTCCCGTACTATGATGGTAAAACAATCTATCATAACCCTACATTCTTCGATCCTTTAAGTTCATTTTTTGATTATTATGCCTATTTATTTATTGCGGGAGAATTAGATAGTTATGAATTATTTCTAGGAGGGCCTTATTATCAAAAATGTCTTAATATTTGCAATATAGCAATAGATTCAGGATACTCATCCTTATGGGGTATTTTACAAGATGATATAAAAGAAATAAAAGATAATGAAGAGCTTAGAATCGCACGATACAATTTCTACTACTGTTTAGATATGATAAATTCTGATGAAATTAATATTGATTCTTTGAAAAGTAAAATGACAATATTTATAGATAATATTAAATCAATATATGATAAATTTGGATATGATAAAAACACACTGAAATTCATTAATGCATTTCATATTGAAATTACAGATTTATTACATTTATTAAATATGAAAAATGAATTAGAATTTTTAGTCAATTTTGATAATAAAAACAAGACTATATATGAAAGCTATCTAAAATGATTCAAACAAAACATATAATTATGAGCATTTTATTAATAATAAATTTATGCTTTGGTGATAAAACATCAACCGAAATTCAAGAAGATATT
>Ga0208894_1002343_pt1 | contig 10381 bp, 10 predicted proteins | sample ETNtaG_12_FD_185752 | JGI IMG/M metagenome (GOLD analysis project Ga0208894, IMG submission 185752) | Marine microbial and viral communities from oxygen minimum zone, Eastern Pacific Ocean - ETNP201306SV49 (SPAdes) (version 2) | ecosystem: Environmental > Aquatic > Marine > Oceanic ... | reverse complement strand
ATGGGTCATCGCGAATATAAGACTAAAGACCCTAGAGCAAAGATTCTTGAGAAAATGATTAAGGCCTATATTAAGAATAATGGCCTCACTCTATCTAACCGCTTTGAAACAGCGCTTGAAGTTGAGAGCGTCTGTAACGAGCTTTTATCTCAAAAAGGAGTTTATCCTAACGTAGACTTTTACTCAGGAATCCTTTACTCGGAGATATTTAACTTTACCAAAGAACACTTTACCTCTATTTTTGCTATGGCCCGCTCAGCAGGGTGGGTCGCACACTGGCACGAACAAGTGAGTGACAATAGAATATTCAGACCAACTCAGATTTATACTGGCGCTGACTTTAGGGATTATCCCTCCTAATAGCAATGGAAAAGACCACCCACTTTGGCTACAAACAAGTCGATGTTGAGAAAAAACAAGGTCTTGTAAAAGGAGTCTTTGACTCAGTTGCAGGTAAATATGATCTCATGAATGATGTAATGTCAATGGGCACTCATCGGCTCTGGAAAAACTACACTATTGCGAGCAGTAATGTCAAAGAGGGTGACCATGTTCTTGATATTGCCGGTGGCACTGGCGATCTGGCTATTAAGTTTAGAAAAAAAGTTGGCCCTTCAGGCAAGGTAATCCTCTCAGATATTAATGACTCTATGCTTCATGAGGGTAGGAAAAACCTTATCAATCATGGTGTGATTGATGTAGAGTTTGTTCAAGCTAATGCTGAATCTCTTCCTTTTGAAGACAATACTTTTGATTGCGTTAGTATTGCATTTGGATTAAGAAACGTTACCCATAAAGATGCTGCTTTAAAACAAATGCACCGTGTTTTAAAAAAAGGCGGAACCCTTTTGATTCTTGAGTTCTCCAAGGTTGAAAATCAAATGTTAGAAAAGGCCTATGATTTCTATTCATTTAATCTTATTCCCAAGTTTGGAGAATATTTTGCAAATGATGAAGATAGTTATCAGTACCTTGCGGAGTCTATTCGAAAACACCCAGATCAAGAGACTCTTAAAACTATGGTTCATGACGCTGGGTTTGAGTTTTGTGAATATCATAACCTTACTGGTGGAATCGTCGCACTTCATAAAGCAGTAAAGACCTAGACAAAATGTTTCGTCTTACCATTGAAAAAGCGCTCAATCATATAATCAATGTTAATAACATTGATATAGCCCCTATAGACAATAAAGTTATCAGCCTAGGAGTTGATGATATTGACTTAAGCTTGTTTTTTTTGTGCCTTAATTCTCGTATCTTTGTTATAGACAACGGCCAAAATAAAAAAACTGATGTTGAAATAAGAATGAATAAAGCCTCGTTCCTGTCTCTATTTAAGGGCATCCCTTTAGAGGATTTAATCGAAAAAGAGGATATAGAAATTAATGGAAGCATTAAAACTGCACAAAATCTTGCAGACCTATTGGCGTCTTCTTCGATCGACATAGAAGAGCTTGTTTCACAATACACTGGTGATATAGTTGCTCATCAGGTTGGTCGCTCATTAAATCAGATTAAAAACATATCCTTGAGCAATGATGGCTCAATCATTGACAATTTAAAAGAAGAGTTAACAACGATTTTAATAGCCCCCAGTCGAGCAAAAATTTTTAAAGGAAGGGCGTCATAAATGAAAAGTTTTTTTCGCTTTGTAGGAATCTTAAGAACGCTTATTCGGTATAGATTAGACCATTTAATTCTGTCTACTTCTTTTCTTAAAAGCCTGAAACCTTTAATCTACTTAACGCCTTGGCACTATTTTCCGAGCAAAAAGCTTTCTAGGGGTGAGCGGATTCGATTGGCGCTTGAAGAGCTAGGCCCAATATTTATTAAATTTGGTCAAACTTTATCTACGCGGAGAGACCTTTTACCTGATGACATTGGTATTGAACTGGCCAAACTTCAAGACAAGTGCCCCCCTTTTCCTGCTGAGCAGTCAAAATCAATTATTGAAACTACTCTTGGCGCGAAAGTTTCAAAACTTTTTTCTTCTTTTGATGATACGCCCCTTGCTTCAGCCTCGATAGCACAGGTTCATACCGCTGTCACTCAAAAAGGCGAAGAGATCATCATCAAAGTGGTTCGCCCAGGAATTGAAAAACAAATTAAAAGAGATATTCGACTTTTATACACTTTAGCTGGCTTAGCAGAAAAGCACCAAGATGGTAAAAGGCTTAGACCAACAGAAGCTGTTGCTGAGTTTGAGAACATTATTTACAACGAGTTAAACATGATGGTTGAGGCAGCTAACGCCTCACTTTTAAGAAAAAACTTTAGTAACTCTAGCCTCTTGCATGTTCCAAAGGTTCACTGGGATCTTTGTCGTTCGAACGTTTTAGTAACTGAGCGAATCTATGGAACCCCAGTTAATGACATCGAAGCCTTAAAGAAGAAAAATGTAGACTTTAAGTCTCTTGCAGAAGATGGAGTAATCATATTTTTTACTCAGGTGTTCGACCATAATTTTTTCCATGCAGATATGCATCCTGGTAATATTTTTGTAGGGGAAAACAACCAGTATACTGGCGTGGATTTTGGAATCATGGGAACGCTCACTGAGGCTGACCAGTATTATTTAGCTCAAAACTTTTTGGCTTTTTTTAATCAAGACTACAAAAAAGTATCTCAAGTGCACCTTGAGTCGGGATGGGTCCCTGAAAGCACTAATGTAATGGACTTTGAAAACGCCATAAGAAGTGTTTGTGAGCCAATATTTGAAAAGCCCCTCAGTGAAATTTCTTTTGGCCAAGTCTTATTGAGCCTCTTAAAGGAAGCTAAGCGTTTTGATATGGAGGTTCAGCCCCAACTTCTTCTGCTATATAAAACACTGCTTAATATCGAGGGCTTAGGACGGTCACTTTATCCAGACCTTGACCTTTGGGCTACAGCAAAACCCTATTTAGAAAAGCTTGCTAAAGAAAAATATAGCTTTAAAAGCACTCTTAAAAAAATCTCTAATCAGATGCCTCAGCTAGTTGCAGAATTACCAGAAATCCCAATGCTAGTAATTAACGCGCTCAAACAAATTGAAAGTGGGTCTTTTAAGAGAGAAAACTCAAAAAAACAAACTGAGGCCATTGTATCTCAGCTCAAGGAGAATGCCACTAAACAGCGTGCAACTATTTTTTCTCTAGTATTTCTAGTAGGCGCAGGATTGTTGGCCACTCAGTCAGCCTGGGCTTTGACCATTGCCAGCTCAGCCTTTAGTATTATTTTTTGGCTAAAGTCTCGATAGAGAAATTTAGTTATTGGAAAAAGATTTCAGGTAAAATACTCCTCCAGTCTATCTGGTCGCAAGATAGACAAAATTGGTTGCACCGCTTGATGCGGTGTTTTTTCATTTAATGGAGAACTCAAAATGAGCATTACAGTAAACGCTTTAGAGCGTGAAGACCAGGGGAAAGGTGCGAGCCGCCGCCTGAGAAAAGAAGAGAAAGTTCCTAGTATTATCTACGGTGGTAAAAAAGCCCCGATAATGATAACGCTTAACATTCATGAAATCACTCACCTGTTAGAGGATGAAAACACTTTTACCTCTGTATTAGACCTGAAATTGGGAAAAACAACAGAGTCAGTTGTTCTAAAAGATATACAGCGCCATCCAGCAAAAAATGTTGTTACTCATGTAGATTTTCTACGAGTAGATGCTAAACAAACACTTGTTACAACTACGCCACTTCACTTTATTGGCGTTGAAGAGAATGAGGCATTAAGACTGGGCAATATGCTGAATCAGTTTGTTGTTTCAATTGAAATCTCTTGTCTACCAAAGGATCTTCCTCATGGTATCGATGTAGATGTGACTAATCTTGAAATTGGTGATCATCTTTCATTAACTGACCTAGTTTTGCCTGAGGGTGTTGTTATTACCTCACTTCAACATGAAGACATTGAGGCGCACGACCAAACGGTATGTTCTGTTTCAGAACCTAAGGTTATTGAAGAGGAAGAAGAAGAAATTATTGAGGGCGAAGAAGGTTCTGAAGAAGGCGGTGAAGATCAAGCTGATGAATCTGAAGACTCAAAAGAAGATGGTGACGACGAAGAATAAAGTATCGTCAGTCTTGTTGGCTCAACAAGCGTAAAATGAAGCGCTGTAATGATTAAACTAATTGTTGGACTGGGAAATCCCGGAAAAGATTATCAGGAACATCGTCACAACGCTGGCTTTTGGTTTGTTGAGTCTCTAGCATCTACAAAGGATTCTAAATTTACAAACCAGTCCAAGTTTTTAGGGAAAACCTCGAGTATCAGCTTTGGTTCAAATAAAGTTTTTCTCCTTAAGCCGCAAACCTTTATGAATAACTCTGGCGGCTCTATTAAAAGCCTCTTAAGCTACTATAATATTTCACCAGAAGAGACTTTGGTAGTTCATGATGAGCTTGACTTGCCTATTGGCAGTGTCAAAATAAAGCTTGGTGGAGGTCATGGTGGCCATAATGGCCTTCGGGATGCAATAAAGGCACTTGGCTCAAAAGACTTTTATCGTCTTCGAATTGGAATCGATCATCCTGGCTCTAAGGATGATGTTGTTGATTATGTGCTTAGCGCTCCTAGTAAAGCAGAATTAAGCAGCATTGAACAGAGCATGTCAAATGCAATAAATATTATTGAGATGGCAGTTAGTGGAAATTTTGAAGATGCAATGAAGGCTCTTCACTCATAGTATTGGAGAAAGATAATGGGTTTTAAATGTGGCATTGTAGGCCTACCAAATGTTGGAAAGTCAACGCTCTTTAATGCCCTGACTAAGGCTGGAATAGATTCTGAAAACTATCCCTTTTGTACTATCGAACCCAATATTGGAATTGTTCCTGTAAACGACTCTCGACTGCATAGCCTTGCAAACATCGTTAGCCCTGAAAAAATCCTGCCAACAACTATGGAGTTTGTTGACATTGCTGGACTAGTTGAAGGCGCTTCAAAAGGCGAAGGCCTGGGGAATCAGTTTCTCTCAAATATTCGTGAAACAGACGCCATCCTTCATGTTGTAAGATGCTTCGAAAATGATGATATTATTCATGTTTCAGGAAAAGTCAATCCGCTTGACGACATAGAAACCATTAATACAGAGCTTGCTTTAGCTGACCTTTTTACCGCTGAAAAAGCTTATCAAAAAGCCATAAAAAATACAAAAGCAGGTCAAAAAGAAGGCCTGCCTTTAAAAAACCTGCTTGAAAAAATTCTTCCAACTCTTGAAGAGGGCTCTGCTGTAAGATCTTTAGGTCTTAATGGGGACGAAGAAAAACTCGTTAAGAGCCTTCAGCTTCTCACATCCAAGCCCGTCCTATATGTTGCCAATGTGAATGAAGACGGCTTTGAAAACAACCCCCATCTAATAGCTTTAACTAATTATGCGAACGAAGACAGAAGCCAGGTAGTCTCGGTGTGTGCAGATATTGAAGCTGAAATAGCAGAGCTTGATGAGGAAGACAAGCAAGGTTTTTTAGATGAAATGGGGCAGACTGAGTCTGGACTGGACCGCTTGATTAAAGCGGGCTATAAGCTTCTTGGGCTGCATACATATTTTACAGCTGGCCCTAAAGAAGTTAGGGCGTGGACAATTAATATTGGAGACTCCGCCCCAGTAGCCGCAGGTAAAATACATGGGGACTTTGAAAAGGGCTTCATTCGTGCTGAAACAATTTCCTACAATGACTTTATAGAAAATAATGGTGAAAAAGGAGCGAAAGATGCTGGCAAGTTGCGCTCTGAAGGAAAAGAATATGTTGTCAAGGACGGAGATGTTGTTCATTTCTTGTTTAATGTTTAAGTGTCATCAATAATGCAAAATACAAAATTACTTTTAATTCTTGATGGATGGGGTCACTCAAGTGATTCTGCAAACAATGCCATTGCCCTAGCCAAAACGCCAAACTGGGACCTCTTTATAAAGAACTATCCCAACACTCTTATTGGAACCTCTGGAAAAAGTGTTGGCCTTCCTATTGGCCAAATGGGAAACTCTGAAGTAGGACACCTAACAATTGGATCTGGAAGAATCATTGAACAAGACTTTACTCGAATTGATAATGACATCCAGTCTGGTGAATTTTTTAACAATAAGATTCTTTGTGCTGGTCTAGACTTAGCATCTCAAAACAATAAAGCTGTCCATATTCTTGGCCTATTGTCAGATGGAGGCGTTCACTCACATCAAGATCATATTTTTGCAGCACTTGAACTGGCCAAACAAAAAAACTGTGGCCAAGTGTTTCTTCATGTCTTTACTGATGGTCGTGACACACCACCAAACAGTGCATCAAAATATATCGAGCAACTAGAGTCTAAAATTTCAGAAATAAATGTTGGAAGAATCGTTTCAGTTGTTGGTCGCTTTTATGCAATGGATAGAGACAACCGATGGGAGAGAGTTTCAAAAGCGTATGAATTAATCACTGAAGGAAAAGCTGGACGCTCTTCAAGGAGCGCGAAAGAGGCTATTCAAGAGGCTTATAGCTTAGGAGAAAATGACGAGTTTATTGCTCCAACTTCAATTGGCGAGGCTGTTAAAATCAATCAAGATGACCTTGTAATCTTTATGAATTATCGTGCAGACAGGGCCAGAGAGATAACACTTGCTCTTACCTCTAGTACATTTAATGAGTTTAGTCGAAATCGCTTTGTACAGTGTAATTTTATTTGTCTAACAGAGTATAAAAAAGACCTTAATCTCGACTGCGCCTATCCTCCAATTGCAGTTAAAAATACGCTTGGTGACTGTGTCTCAGATTTTGGCTTTAATCAACTGCGGATTGCTGAAACTGAAAAATATGCTCATGTTACTTTTTTCTTTAATGGTGGTGAAGAAGACAGTCTGCCTGGAGAAGACAGAAAGCTGATTCAATCACCCAATGTTAAAACATATGACCTTCAGCCAGAAATGAGCGCATATGAGCTTACTGATAATCTTATTTCTGCGCTAAGATCAAATCAATATAAGCTAATAGTTTGCAACTTTGCTAATACCGATATGGTTGGTCATACTGGCAAACTTGATGCTGCTATTAAGGCTGTAGAAGCCGTTGACAGCTGTCTTGGTAAAATTCACAAAGTCGCCTCAGAAACTGAAACTGAGATTTTAATCACTGCTGATCATGGAAATGCAGAACAGATGTTAGATTCTAATACTCAGAAGAGTCATACTGCACACACTACAAATCCAGTTCCATTAATTTATATAGGCAACAAGAAAGTCACACTACTAGACCCACATCTTGGTACACTTGCAGACCTAGCACCAACGCTTTTAGCTCTCATGGATATCGAAAAACCAATGGAGATGTCTGGCCAAAACCTTATATTAGATTAACGGAGATAATCATGAAACAAGAAAATTTTATTGCACCTTCAATTCTCTCTGCAGATTTTGCCAAGCTTGGTGATGAGGTAGACAGCGTGTTAGTTGCTGGGGCTGATATAGTGCATTTTGACGTTATGGACAACCATTATGTGCCCAACTTAACAATTGGTCCTTTGGTTTGTGAGGCGCTAAGAAACCATGGCGTAACTGCTCCAATTGATGTTCACCTCATGGTCAAGCCTGTTGATAGAATCATTCCTGACTTTGCTAGTGCTGGTGCCTCCTATATCACTTTTCATCCTGAGGCTTCGGAGCATATAGACCGTACAATCAGCCTCATTAAAGAAAGTGGCTGTAAAGCAGGCCTGGTGTTCAATCCGGCAACGCCTCTTCACTATCTTGACCATGTAATTGATCAACTTGATATGGTGCTACTAATGTCGGTTAATCCCGGCTTTGGAGGACAATCTTTTATTCCTCATACTCTAGATAAATTAAGAGCTGTCAGAAAACTAATTGACTCAAAAGGCCTAGAGACAAGACTTGAGATTGATGGCGGTGTTAAGGTTGATAATATAAAAGAAATTGCTTCTGCTGGTGCTGACACATTTGTTGCAGGATCCGCTATTTTTAATACTGAAAATTACAAAGCGACAATTGACAAAATGCGCTCGGAGCTAGCTCGAGTAAAATAGCTTTTTTCTGCGCTTACACGCCTCAATTTTCAAAAGCATATTAACGTAATTTCAAAACAACTCTGCGATTAGTTATGAGAAAATAATGCTTTATTTTCTATAATTATTGCTTATGGGCAAGTCTTCCTTTTTTGGGCCTGAAACAATCTCACTTCACACCGGTTATCAGCCAGACCCTTCGTTTGGTAGCCGGGCTGTTCCTGTATATCAAACAACGTCTTATGTCTTCGAAACTGTTGATGATGCAGCTGCACTTTTTAACATAGAAAAAGGTGGTCACATATACAGCCGCATAACTAACCCGACAGTGGCTGTTTTAGAACAGAGAATTGCTGCACTTGAAGGAGGCGTGGGGGCCATCTGTACTGCTTCAGGAATGAGCGCTCTGTTTGTCACATTTATAAGTCTTTGTTCAGCTGGTGATCATATTGTAAGCGCCTCTCAAATTTATGGCTCAACCGCGACCCTTCTTAAACATACACTTAAAAGATTCAATATAGAGTGTACTTTTGTCTCCATTAATGATGACAAGGCTCTTAAGGCTGCGATTCAAGAAAATACAAAACTTGTCTTTTGCGAATCTATTGGTAACCCTGGGCTTGAGGTATCTGACCTTCCAAAAATCTCAAAAATAGCTCATAAAAACAACTTGCCTCTTGTAGTTGACGCGACTTTTTCAACGCCTGTCCTTTGCAAGCCTTTTGACCATGGTGTTGATATTGTAGTGCACTCTGTAACCAAGTGGATGGGAGGTCATGGTGTTGCCGTAGGAGGTGTCATTGTTGATGGCGGAGCATTTGACTGGGGCTCCTCTAACAAGCATCCTGTCCTCACTACCCCATACGAGCCGTTTCATGGAATAAACTTTTGGGAAGAATTTGGTCCGTCTGCCCTTTCAATGAAAATTAGAGCTGAGTCTATGCGTGACCTTGGACCCGCGATGAGCCCTCATAGTGCGTTCTTGCTTCTTCAGGGTATTGAAACCCTTAGTCTGAGAATGAACCAGCATGTAAAAAATGCACTAAAGCTTGCAAAATGGTTGCTGGAGCAATCTGCAGTCATGTGGGTTAACCACCCAGACCTGCCTGAAAATCCTACTTATGAAATTGCAAAAGAACTTTTTCCTAATGGTGCTGGCTCAATGCTGTGCTTTGGAGTTAAAGGAGGAAGAGAGGGTGGAGCAGCCTTCATTAATGCTCTTAAATTGTCTTCAAACTTAGCCAATGTTGGCGACTCAAGAACCTTGGTTTTACACCCAGCCAGCACAACTCATTCACGCCTTGACGATGAGGCAATGAAGGCTTCAGGTACTAGTCCTGATCTCATTCGAGTTTCGGTTGGAATCGAATCTGTTTCAGATATTATTAATGATTTTAAAATCGGCCTTAAGGCAGTAGAAAAGGCAACTTCGTAATGAATATTGTTGTTGATGGAGTAAATATATTTGCGGCTACTGGAGGGTGTGCTTTTGACTCAAAAAAACCAACAGTAGTTTTTGTACATGGCAGTGGTCTAGATCATAGGTCATGGGCGCTTCAGTCAAGATGGTTTGCCTTTCATGGTTATTCAGTTTTTGCACCTGACTTTCCTGGCCACAGCCTATCAGAAGGAGAGCCCCTAAAGTCAATCGAGAGTATGGGCAAATGGCTTGTGAAAGCTATCAAGCATTCTGGAGCAGAGTCTGTCCACCTTGTAGGACACTCTCAGGGATTTCTTGTTGCTTTAGAGGCCGCGACATTGCTAGGTGAAAAGCTAAAATCCCTAACAGCAGTTGCTAGTGCTTTAGCAATTCCTGTTAATGAGTCTCTTGTTGAAACTGCCAAAAAAAATACTGAGGAAGCCGCTGAAATGCTTTTGAAGTGGGGTTTTGGGTCTCTATCTCATTCAGGTAGTAGCGCGGTTCCTGGGATGCAGCCCATAGGTATTGGACGACAAATCATGTCAAAAAATCCACTGGCTGAAGACCTTTTGGCTTGCAACAAGTACAAGAATGGAGCAAATTGTACAAAGGCTATTAAAACACCCTCAAATGTTATTGTAGCAACTGAAGACAAAAACACTCCTTACAAGTTTGGACTAGAGCTAGCAGAAATGCTCGGAGCAGAAACAACAACCATTTCTGGTGCGGGACATATGCTTCCAATTGAGTCGCCTAAGAGCACTTTAGACGCTATCAAAACATTCATTTTAAAAACAAGCTTATGAATAAAATTAAAAAAGTCGGCGTCATAGGCGCCGGAACAATGGGTGCTGGCATTGCAGGCCAAGTAGCAAACGCAGGCATAGAAGTCTGGCTTCTTGACCTTCCTTCTGAAGGAAAAGATGTAAATAGCTTGTCTGAAAGAGGCCTTGAAAGGCTCAAAGATCCTGACATGCCTGGCCT
>Ga0208894_1002342_pt1 | contig 10381 bp, 13 predicted proteins | sample ETNtaG_12_FD_185752 | JGI IMG/M metagenome (GOLD analysis project Ga0208894, IMG submission 185752) | Marine microbial and viral communities from oxygen minimum zone, Eastern Pacific Ocean - ETNP201306SV49 (SPAdes) (version 2) | ecosystem: Environmental > Aquatic > Marine > Oceanic ... | reverse complement strand
AAACTTAGTAATGAAAATCATAAAATTGTATTAAGAGGAAAAAATTATTTTGTGAAAGATTTTGAAAATAAACTGACTAAATTGTAATGAAAAAACTATCTTTAAAAGCAAGTTGCTTGTGCGGTGGCATACAATTGAGAACGCATGGATATCACCGTGACGTTCATAATTGTCATTGTATACAGTGTATGAAGACACATGGTCACTATGCGGCGTATACAAATATTCAAGAACAAAATATTAAATTTTTAAAAAAAAGAACATTAAAGTGGTTTAGATCTTCAAAAAGAGCCAAAAGAGGATTTTGTAGGAAGTGTGGAGCAAGTTTATTTTTTAAGGTTATAGGCAGTAACATTGTTCACATTGCAGCTGGAATGTTTAATGGACCAACCAAACTAAAAACTAAAATGAACATATTCGTTAAACGAAAGCTGGATTATTATAAACTCGATAATCGTCTAGCAACGTTTAAACGTTATCCAAAATAGAAAAAATATTTCTACACGTGTTTTTGGTTATCTAACATATATAAGAATAATTTTTTAAGAAACTTGACACAAGGGCACCCCTTCGTCTTTAAATCAACTTAAGTCACATCATGACTTTTTACAAATTGATTTATGTCAATAAGACTATTTTTTTCTCAACTATATTATTAGTATATCAGTTTTATAATGTATGGGAAATAATTAAGCAAACCAATGACCAAACACGACGTGGAAATAAGACGTTATCTGGCATGGAGAAGGAAAGTCAAAGGAAAGCCAATCTCCATTAGACTTTATGAAATAGTATATGTGGGGCTTACGATGCTTTGGTCCAAAATGGAAAAACCTTCCCTAAAAACTGCAATTTATAAATTTATTGAACGCAAAGAATATGAGGAAGAACTTATGAGCGGTCAATTATTCCGAAAACTAATTAAAGAAATTAAGGAAAATCCCAGTGAAGATGAAACTGGGTATTATCTTTCAGATTCTAGAGAAGAACTAACTCATGAAGATATTAAACAAATCGAAAAGGAAAAAGATTCAGTCATAAAAGAATTATCCACAAAAAATTTAGTCAAACGATATGAAACAGTTCTTAAATTATGTAAACTCTATCAATCTTGGGCATTAAAAAAAAAATCACAACAAGCCGAAGATGTTACTAGACAAGAATCCTTTGAAATCTATCCCTATTTACCTTTAAATTTATAAAGACTTCTAAAGTTTCCTATATTATTTATTTAGCTTTCTTTCCAATGATATAGCTCAACACCAGAAGGGTGACAGGCCAAGTTGCTATAAAAATGCCCCAGTGTTCTGCGTGAGATTCCATCAGAACCGATCTTAATATCGGATCTTCAATATTTTTAAAGACCTGCTTTCCGAGTTCAATTTCTGGTCCAAAGTGCCACATCATCCATGAAAGTGGAATTGAAATAATCCCTAGCCAAAATAAAATTTGTGATAATGGTTTCATTTTTTACTTCCTTTCTTTGTGCCATATTATAACCGTAACCATTTGGGTGCAAATATTTTTATGGTTCCGGATTCACACTGTAAATTTTTATTTAAAAACTTATTAATACTTGGATCTGTGAGTTTTACAATTGCAAAAGGGCAAGGTTGATCAATAAGAATTCTGCCTACTTCGAAATTTTGAAATTTAATTACTTCATTTTCATTAATCTTACCTTTCATTAATTTAACTGGCAGTAGTCTTCTTTTTAACTTGCTTCTTAACTTAATTCGGGAAGTATTCTCTTGGCCAACGTAACAACCCTTCTTAAAATCTATGGCATTTAATTCTTCGAGATTATTTTCAATGCCAAAAATTTTTTCCTTTAACTTGCCTAAATTTTTTTCAGGTATGCCAATTCCATAACAGTTGTTGTAGTAATCGTCCTTATTTGCAATTGTTAGATTCAATTTTTTAATTGATAGATGTAGTTTTTCTAATGAAGAAATTAATCTAGCACCTATAAGTTCATTCCTTGGATCTATAAAAATTGGATTTGTTCTATATTGCATTGTAAAACCTAAAGAATTTTTGCTATTTTCTAAAGAAACAAACTTGTCTTTTGAAATTACTGCAGCAACATAATCATTGCTTTTATTGTTACAGTTTATTTTTGATCTTAATTTGTAATTGGAAAATATTTCAATTAATTGTTCAACATTTGATTTTTCGCAATCAAGCAGATAACCGTCGTTGTGTTTAATAATAAAAAAATCTATGAGATATTTGCCCTGAGGTGTCAAAATTGAAGCAAAAGAAGAATTATTATCTGTAACGGCATTGATATTATTAGTAATAATATTCTGCAAAAAATCTTTAGCATCTTCGCCATTTATGAAAACAAAACCTCTATCTTCTAAGATATATATTTCATCTATGTTCATATTTGTAAGTTATTACCTTATAATATAGTTAATAATTCTAAAATGTCAGAATCTTTTGATTTAATTGTTAAAAATGGGTTATGCTTTATTGAAGGAAATTTAAAAAAAGTTGATATTGGTATAAAGGACTCATTAATTAAAGAAATTAAAGAATTATCAGCATTTAAAACAAGCCAAGTTGTTGATGCAAAAAATTTATTGGTATTACCCGGCGCCATAGATACTCAGGTCCATTTTAGAGAACCAGGCGCAACTGATTCAGAAGATTTATATTCTGGAAGTCGTGCTGCTATTATGGGTGGCATAACGTCTGTATTTGAGATGCCAAATACAAATCCATCAACCTCTAGTAAAAAGGAATTTTTAAAAAAAATTAATTTGGCAAACAATAGAATGTTTTGCAATTATGCTTTTTATTTTGGTGCAACTCCTAATAATTCTAAGGAATTAAGAGAATTAGATGATTTAGAAGGATGTTGCGGGGTTAAATTATTTGTTGGTTCATCAACTGGCGATTTGTTAGTAAAAAATGAATTAGATATTGAAAAAGTTTTTTCTAGTAGTTCGAAAATAGTATCTGTTCATTCTGAAGATGAAGGGATATTAAATTTAAGAAAACGATTGATAGAAAAAGGAAAAGTATTATCCCATACAATTTGGAGAAATGAAGAATGTGCTATTTCTTCTACAAGGAGAATTATAAAAATAGCAGAACGGCTAAATAAAAAAGCACATATATTGCATGTATCTACAAAAGAAGAAATTGATTTTTTATCAAAGCATAAAGGAAACATTACATTTGAAATTACCCCTCAGCATTTAAGTTTAGCTTCTCCAAGCTGTTATGAAAAATTAGGAACTCTAGCACAAATGAATCCTCCGATTCGAACAAAGGAACACCAAGATAAACTTTGGTATGCAATAAAACATAACATAGCAGATATTATTGGATCGGATCATGCTCCGCACTTGAGAAAAAATAAAAAAAAACAATACCCAAAGTCTCCATCCGGAATGCCAGGGGTACAAACTTTAGTTCCAATTATGCTAGATCATGTAAATAGGAAAAAATTAACAATCGAGCAATTTGTACGACTCGTAAGTGAAAATCCAGCTAAAATATTCAACATTAAAAGTAAAGGATTTATAAAAAAAGGTTATGAAGCAGATCTCACTATTGTCGATATGGATAAAGTTGTAAAAATTGATAACGACAAAATAGAGAGCAAATGTAAATGGTCACCTTTTCATGGTGTCGAAGTTAAAGGATTTCCTATAATTACAATAGTTAATGGTGAAATTAAAATGAAAAACGGCAAGATAATGGGTAAACCAGGAGGAAAACCACTAAAATTTTAAAATTTTTTGTTGAATTATCTTTAAGATTTACTTAATTAATTTGCTTTAAAATTGAACTTGATAATGTAGGAAAATTAACTAACGAAAGGTTTTTATGGGTAAGTTCAGAATAATTGTAATAACATTGGTGGCATTGATTGGAATGTCAAGGGGTGCTTATGCAGAGGTAGCTTTGCTTCAGCCCGATGATTTTGTTGGATTTACTTTTTGGCTTGTGTCAATAGCTTGTCTAGCAACTACGGCGTTTTTTTTCCTACAACATGGTTCAATTGCCCCTGCCTGGAAAACTTCAATTGCAGTTGCAGGCATAGTTACCGGTATAGCTTTCATACATTCTATGTATATGAGAAACGTATGGGTCGGAACTGGCGACTCTCCTACAGTTTATAGATATATTGATTGGTTAATTACAATGCCGTTATTGGCGATAGAATTTTACTTAATACTTTCCACGGTTAGAAAAGTTTCATCAATAATATTTTGGAAACTTTTGATTGGCACATTAGTAATGGTACTTGGTGGTTACGCTGGCGAAGCAGGATATATTTCGCCTTTCCTGGGTTTTGTTATATGGATGGTGGGATGGTTATATATTTTATACGAAATATTTGCAGGGGAATCAGGAAAACTTTGTGCCAAATCTGCTAACAAAGCCATGGTTGGGGCATTCGAAACAATGAGAATGATTTTAACCATTGGTTGGGCAACATATCCTTTGGGGTATGTTTTTGGATATTTAACTGGTGGTATAGATTCCAACACATTAAATGTTATTTATAACTTTGCGGATTTCATTAACAAAATCGCTTTCGGTTTGGTTATTTGGGTTGCCGCTAAAAATAATACTAGTGAATCAAGATGATAATAATAAGAATTTTAATTGTTATAAAATAGAACCAGTATTCTTTGTTTGTCCAATTTTTTTTCCAATTTATAGGTAAATTTTAATGGCAAAAATAATTTATATTGAACACACAAACAAAAAACACATTGTCGAAGTGCCTAATAACATGAGCATTATGGAAGGAGCAGTACAGAATAACATTCCTGGCATCGATGCAGATTGTGGAGGATCAATGGCTTGTGCTACATGTCATGTTTATATCGATGAAAAATGGTTTGATAAACTTAAAAAAAAAGATGAAGGTGAAGAAGATATGCTAGATATGGCCTATCAACCAAACAAATTTAGTCGATTAAGTTGTCAGTTGATAGTTTCTAATGAACTTGATGGATTAATTTTAAAAATGCCGTCAAAACAAGGTTAATTAAATGATCTCAACGGACGTTTTAATTGTTGGTGCAGGACCCGCTGCTTTGTTTGCTGTACAACAATTAGGTTTATTAGGTTTAAAAGCTGAAGTTGTCGATAATCTAGATAAGGTGGGAGGTCAGTGTAGCGAACTTTATCCTGATAAACCAATATATGATATTCCCGCAATTCCTGAATGTACGGGAAAAACTCTAATCAAAAATTTAATGAAACAAATAGAACCTTTTAATACTAATTTTCATTTAAATGAGAGAGTAGATCAGTTAGCAAAAGAAGGAACTAAATGGAAAATTACCACAAATAGAAAAAATGTATTCATTGCATCCAGTGTAATTATTGCCGGCGGGGTTGGATCTTTTGAGCCTAGAAAATTTCCTTTAAAAGAAGCTGAAAAATTTGAAGATAGTGGTGTTTTTTATTCAATCAGAGATAAAAAATACTTTGATAATAAAAAAATTTGTATTTTTGGAGGAGGAGACTCGGCGCTTGATTGGTCAATAGAATTGTCCAAAAATTCTAAAGTTGTTTTGGTACATAGAAGGTCAGAGTTTAGAGGGACATCCAAAAACGTTGAAATTGTTAATAAACTAGAAAAAGATGGAATAATTCAAATTGAAACACCTTATCAAATAAATTCTATCGAAGGAGATAATGAAATTAAAGCTATTACAATAAAGGACAATGAAGGAAAAATAAAAAAGATTGATACAGATTATATTCTTGGTTTTTTTGGTTTGGTTATGAAATTAGGGCCAATAGCGGAATGGGGATTAAATTTAGACAAGAAGCATATAACTGTTAGTACAGAAAACTTTCAAACTGATAAGGAAGGAATATTTGCCATTGGGGATATTTGTACCTATCCAGGTAAAATTAAATTAATTTTGTCAAGTTTTCATGAGGGCGCATTAGCGGCTAGAGGATGTTTTGAATTAGCTAGGCCTAACGAAAAATATAAACATGAATTTACAACAACATCCAAAACTATTCACGAAAGGTTAGGCAAAAAACGGTCATAAATTTGTATGATAGAATTATTTTATTCGCCGACACCGAATGGAAGAAAAGTGTCTATCATGTTAGAAGAAACTAAGATCAATTATAAAATAACACATATTGACTTAAATAAAGAAGAACAATTTAAGCCTGAATTTCTTAAACTCAATCCTTACGGAAAAATTCCAGTAATAATTGATCATGAAAAAAATTTAGTTCTCATAGAGTCAGGTGCTATACTTGTTTATTTAGCTAGAAAAAGTAAACAGTTTCTTCCCCAGAAAAATGAAACCAAAATCTTTGAATGGCTAATGTTTCAAATGGGCAATGTTGGACCGATGTTTGGTCAGCATCATCATTTTCATCATTTTAATCCTGGAAAAAATAAATATGCCGAAGATCGATTTTTTAAAAATTCTATTAGAATCTATGAAGTTTTAGACAAGATTTTAAGTAAAAATAATTATTTGGCTGGCAAAGATTATTCAATAGCCGATATAGCAACTTTTCCTTGGATTGCTAGACACGAATGGCACGATATAAGCTTGAAAAAATATAAGCACTTAAGCAGATGGTATAAATTTATTTCTAGTAGGTTGGCTGTAAAAAAAGGATACGATTGTTTAAATACTGGAGAAAAAATACCTAAGATAAAATTATAATTCCACGTGAATTTTTTCTTCTCTTTCGTGTTTTTCTTGTGCAGCAATACACAAAGTTGCAATGGGTCTTGCGATTAACCTTTTCAGACCAATTGGCTCACCCGTCTCTTCACAAAATCCATAAGTTCCATTCTTCAATCTCTTTAAAGCTGCATCAATTTTAGAAACAAGTTTTATCTGTCTATTTACCGCTCTCATTTCCACATTTTTCTCCGTGTAAGAACTTGCCTGATCAACAACATCTGGGGATGAAACATTGTCAATTAAATCACTAGAGTATAAAGCCTGAGAATTAGACTTGATTTTTCATTTTTCCATTCAGTTAACTTTTGCGCAAAATAAGCCTTGTGTTTTTCACACATGTACTTTTCTTTTTTATTGGGTATATATTTCTTTGAAATTCTTGCGGACATAACAAAATAAATGGGGGGCAGTATATTCAGCATTAATTTACTGTCAAGCTAAGTTAGTTTATATAAATTATAACTATGTCTATTAAACAAGGTCAAATTAGTAAGTTTTTTGTAATTTTTTTATTTGTTCATGCATCAATTTGGACGTTAATTCCCGCTTTGGTAAATTCGAATCTTCCGCTGGATACAATAGAAGCTTTAGCTTGGGCTAGCGACATCCAATGGGGCTATAGCAAGCATCCACCATCAAGTGCGTGGTTTTCTGGATTAGTATTTGCAATTTTTTCAAACCAAGATTGGGCATATTACTTCCTTAGTCAGCTATTTGTTGTTCTAAGCTTTGCAATAGTGTGGAAATTTTCTGAGGATTTTTTTAAGAAACAGATTCATAGGTTGATATCGGTATTATTATTAGAAGGTATTTATTTTTACAATTTTACTTCACCAGAATTCAATGTTTATGTTTGCGAGTTACCTTTTTGGACCTTAACGGTTTACTATTGTTGGAAAGGAATTAAGCAAAACGATTATATAAATTGGTTATTATTTGGATTTTTTGCAGGATTTGGAGTTTTATCACATTATTTATTTTTTTATCTGTTAATGGCCTTAGCTATATTTTTTATCTATATGATATTTAAAAAAGAGTTTAATTCTAAATATTTGATTTCTCTAATCTCTTTTTTAATAGTTCTTTCGCCTCATTTAATTTGGCTGACAGAAAATAATTTTATTAGCATTAACTACGCACTACATAGAACAGGATTAGAGGAATCAACTTTTTTGAACCACTTATATTATCCAATAATTTTTTTAGCAAAACAGTTTGGAGTAATGGTGCCTCTTTTTATAATGCTATTATTTATTGTTTCAAAATTTAAATATAAAATAAATCCTAAAGATAAAAAACTGATATTTCTTATTATAATAAATGTCGTACCATTACTTTTAATTTTTCTAACTTCATTTTTTTTGGGCGCAAGAATTAAAACTATGTGGATGACGCCTTTTTACTTATTTAGTGGAGTATTGTGTGTTTATATATTTCAAACTAAAATTTACAGAGAAAGATTCAAGTATTTTTTAAATGTGTTTTTATTTCTGTTTATTTTGTCTCCATCAATTTATATTTATCATTCAATTTCCAAAAAAGGTCAAAGAACAGATTATCCTGGAAAAGAAATAGCTCAACTTATTCAAACTAAATGGGATAACACCTTCTCAAATGAAATTGAAATAGTGTTTGGAAATGTATGGGAAGCAGGAAACCTATCATATCATCTAAAATCGAAACCTAAATGGACAGGAGGTTTGTGGCATGGAATAAAAGAAATACCTGAGAATACAGATGTAGGAATAATTGTAATTGGAGATTATGATGAAAATATACTTGTAAATAAAATTTGTACCATTTCAAATACATTGTCTCATGTAGTTTTATTACAACTTAAATATTTTAACCATAATGTTTGTATGATTGGGAAAAAATGAAAAAGTTTATAATTTTAATACCCGTATACAATGATTGGAAATCGGTCTCAAAACTCCTAAAAGAAATCGATTTACAGATTGTTGAATGGGAATCAGAAGTATCTGTTTTAATTATCAATGATTTCTCAACCGAAGCAAAATCAGATATAGATTCAAATTTTAAGAAAATAAAATCAGTAAAAGTTTTGAATATGAAAAAAAATCAAGGACACGCAAGATGTTTTGCCACCGGTTTAAAATTTATCATCGAAAGGGAAAATTTTGATTATGTAATACCTATGGATGCAGATGGCGAAGATAGACCCGAGGAATTAAATCTGCTTTTTAACAAGTCAAAGGAATATCCCAACAAAGTTATTACCGCAGACAGAATCAAGAGACGGGAGGGACCGCTATTCAAATTTTGTTATGAAATTCATAAATATTTAACTTATATATTCACAGGACACCTAATTAAGTTTGGGAATTACAGTTGTTTACCTAGAGATTCTGTAGCCAAAATGACCAAAGAACCTTCAACTTGGAGTAGTTTTTCAGGGTCATTAACTAAATTAATTCCAGATCGAATTTCCATATCTTCTATTAAGGGTTCGAGATATTACGGTCCATCTAGAATGAGTTTTTTTAATCTCTTAATCCATTCTTTTTCTATAATTGCGGTTTTTAAAAAAACCGCTTTTTTACGATCTTTTATTTTTTTATCTGTATATTTATTGTTAATTTTTCAATCTTTATCTTTTGTTACCCTGTTACCTGTATTTCTAGTTATAATTTTACTTTTCGCAATAATTTGGGTTTCAAACCGTGAAAATTTAGATCAGTTCAAAAAATCTTTGGATAACATTTCAAGCGTTGATAATTTTAATTAATCTTCACAATTGGCAAACAATCAAAATTAGCAGTATCAATTTTTGAAAAATATTTTCTTCCCATATTTCTCTTTTTATTTGGATTCGCATCAGCTAAGCTTAAAGTTAAATGTCCATATCTATAATTTGTATAACGAACAGATTTCATCAGATTTTTTATTCTTTTTTCTTTTGATGAGGAAAATAGATTATAAGTTTTTTCTTAATCCAATAATCCTGATAAAATTATTCCCGTTTTTTTGGTATTCATAATCCTTTTCAAAAATAGATTTTAATTCTCCTAAAACATTTTTTACTATTTCAATACCATTATCGGCAGTGACTGGAAAATCAATCTATGAAAAAAATTACATCAACTGAGAAGTAGTAGTTATAGTTGGAATTGTGATTAAATTTGCTATTTTGCAAATTACGTTAAATTAATAAACCAATCTACAGTAACTGTATTTGGTGTTACAAATATCCGTATTTAGTTAGATTTTGACTATTTATTTTTTTCAATATCGGATTTTTATCAATGTATTTGACAATATCTTTAAGGAAAAAATCTTTTCTTTGTTTATTAAAATATTTTAGTATGTTTGAAATTAACTTAAAATCTTCAGTATAATCTAATACTACTCGATAATTTAATAATTTCTTTTTTAATTCGACGTTCTTAATTTTGAATTTTTTAGGCCTTTTATAAATATATGCAGTTACATGCTCTTTTTCATAACCATCATTAGTTAATTTATTTGCTTTTTTTAGGCTTTGAAAATTTAAAATCTCTACACCCATTCCAATTGGGTAAGAGGGAAAAATCTTGTTTGAAACATAATCATAATTATTTTTTAAATAAAAAAAATAAACTTTATTAATTATTTTTGGATCTATAAGCGGACTGTCTGAGCAAACTCTTACAATATTTTTAACTTTATAGTATGTT
>Ga0208894_1002333_pt1 | contig 10396 bp, 10 predicted proteins | sample ETNtaG_12_FD_185752 | JGI IMG/M metagenome (GOLD analysis project Ga0208894, IMG submission 185752) | Marine microbial and viral communities from oxygen minimum zone, Eastern Pacific Ocean - ETNP201306SV49 (SPAdes) (version 2) | ecosystem: Environmental > Aquatic > Marine > Oceanic ... | reverse complement strand
TTTTTTGTTTATTAAAATTTTTCTGGCAAGTAGTTCCGCAATTTCTGTAATACGATAACCTTCAGGAATGGTGACCGGATGCAGGACCGTTTTCCCACTGGTGATGGCCTTGAGTATATCCATGGGAAGCATGGATTGATTTAGCTCATATTCACCTATTTGTATATGAATATGTTTGTTTCGGATATTAGCAAGCAAGCGAAATGCGCTGGCACTCCTGATAAGGTTGTGGTTTTCAAGTTCGCTAGAAATTTGTTTTAAAGTGGCACCCGGTGGGATGCTTATGCTTATGGCCTGTGAGCTTTCTCCTGCAGGGTGTGATATCTGGTAATAAAAAAAACCGGATATTATCCAGATCAATAAAACTAAACCTCCAAATAGAGGTAAAAGGCTAGGTTTGCTTTGTTGTTTCATGAACGGATTGAGTTAATTCTTGTTTTAGGAGATTACTTTTTAAACTGATCTGCTTAGTTTTTAAAGTCTTTTAATTTTGAAAGGAATCTGTCGTTTTCACTTTTAGTGCCCACGGTGACTCGTAGGCAGTTGTTCAGTTTTGGGTGTGAGCTCAGGTTGCGTACTAATATTCCATTATTGGACAAGAATGCGAATATGTTTTCCGCGGGCTGTTTTGTTTTAAATAAAATAAAATTCGAATCGGACGGGAAAGCAGTTACTGATTCAATTTTATGAAGCTCGCTTAATAATCGATGACGTTCATCAAGAATGGAATTAATCTGAGTTTGGACCGCTTCAAAATTTGTTATTAAGTGTTCAGCAAACGCTTGAGATATGGTGTTTGAATTATAGGGCAATCGAACCTTGTTGATTTGACTGATGACCAGCGGATCAGCCACGCCAAACCCAACACGCAGGGCAGCCAATCCAATTTTTGATAGACTTCTTAGCACAACTAAATTGTTGTGTTTTCTGATTTGATTGGCAAAGCTTTTTCTAGAGAAGTCGTGATAGGCTTCGTCAATCACAACTATGCCCTGAAAACTCTCAATGACTTTCTGCACTTGGGTGTCGGAAAAACAATTTCCCGTAGGGTTGTTGGGATAGCTTAGAAAAATTATTTTTGAATTATTTTCTTCGGCTGATTGCAAAAGCACATCTGCACTAAAATTCCAGTGATTATCAAGAGAAATGCTAACTGATTTAATGCCAAGACCTTGGGCTATGATTGAATACATAGAAAAGGTGGGGTCGGGGAATGTAATAGTATCCCCTTCCTGGCAAAAGACTTGAAGAAGAAATAGGATGATTTCGTCAGAACCATTTCCAATGACCAGGTGTTTGGTTTCTATACCTAACCGGTTTGCAATAGAATCTTTAAGGGCTCTGCTATCTGGATCTGGGTACCTGTTTAATTGTAGTTTTTTGAGCGATGTTGAAAACAGCTCGAGCAGCTCTTTTGAAGGAGGGAGTGGATTTTCATTTGCGTGTAATTTGATTTCACAGTCGGTACTTTCAACATGATAAGGTTTTAGCGAAAGCACGTTTCCCTGGATCAGTTTCATTATATCCACGCTGGACATCAGGTGTGTGCCTCATTATTTATTAAATTGTCGAGATCAGGAGAAGATGGTTTGTAACGTTCTTTTCTAAAATGCTCTGCCGTAATAATTGAAAGGAGATGGTCAGCGGTTTGTTCTACGTCGACATTGGTTAATATGTAATCATAAAGTCGAGACGATTGTATTTCTTTTTCACTGATTTTTAGACGCTCCTCAACGTTGCTGGCAGATTCAGTTCCTCGATTGTTTAGTCGGCTCTCTAAAGCTTCTAACGATGGTGGCATCATGAAAATAAAAACAGCTTTATAGTGAATGTCCCTTAAAGACTGCGCCCCTTGAACGTCCAGTTCAATTAATACATCATCTCCATTAAGGTGATGGCGATCTATAGACTCGAATGCCGTTCCATAGTAGTTTTTAAAAACTTTTGCCCATTCAAGAAATTCCCCACGCTCTATTTTTTCTTCAAATTCTTTATTAGAAATAAAATGATAGTCAGTTCCTTCCACTTCGCCGTTGCGAGGTTCCCGTGTGGTATGGGAAGTACTGAATTTGAGATCAGGAAGTTTCTGTGTTAGTAGTTTGCAGATTGTGGTTTTCCCGGTTCCTGATGGCGCTGAGAGAATAAATATTATTCCGTTTGACTGCATGATTCAGGTTCTCTTGTCAAATTCCAGTTTATTAGTACTGGAATTATTTTCTTTTTTAATTTGTCGAGATAACTGTAAATACTTACTCAATGTTGGCTAATTGCTCTCGAATTTTTTCTAGGCAACTTTTCATCTCTATTACTGTTTTAGAAACTTCGAGGTCAATAGTTTTAGAGCCCGTTGTGTTAACTTCCCTATTGATCTCCTGAGTGAGAAATTCTAGTTTACGCCCTTGAGGTTCATGAGAGGCAACTAATAGGTTAAATTGTTCTAAATGGCTTTCGAGTCGAACAAGTTCTTCTGTAACATCGCAACGATCTGCTAATAAAGCGGACTCTTGAGCGATACGATCTGGATCAATTTCAATACCACTGGTTAAGGTCTGTATTTTTTCATTCAATTTTTTTTGGAATTGCTGGACGGTAACTGTCTGTTTTGTTGAAATTGATTTTCCTAGCGTTTTAATGTTGTTTATTTGATTGAGAATATCTTTCTCTAGATTTTTTCCTTCTTCTTCTCGCATTTTTATCAGGTGGGTAAGCGCTTTGTCGACCGTTTGCATTACTATTTCTTCACAGGAGTCTTCAACTTTCTTGAGTTCTGTTTTTACAACATCTCTCTGGGATAAAACCGTATTAATGTCAATCGTTCCTTTCAGGCTTAAACCATCCTGAATTTTTTTGAAAGCGTTTAGATATTCAGTGGCGAGGGGAAGGTTAGGAGTAACCTCAAGGTTTGTTTCTGTGTCAACATTTTTTTCGATCACGATTGTAATATCGAATGAACCTCGGGCACATTTGGCTTTCACTATTTTCTTTAATGGGAGCTCAAGGGGTGCAAGTGACTTAGGCAGGCGGGTGTTGATATCGATGAACCGGTTGTTTACCGAACGGATTTCTACCTTACAGGTAAGGTCATCGTTTTGATTTTCATGTCTGGAGAACCCCGTCATACTTTTAAGCATAAGTATTAATCAGGCTTTCTTAACGACTATTTTAAAGTGCCCATTCATTTTTTCCATGGAAAGCACTTCGTGTCCATCATTTTTAATGCTTCTAGGAACATTTTTTTCTGGTTCACCTAGATCTAGTAGCACCTCAAGACTATCTCCGGATGTCATCGTCTCCAGTTTTAGTTTTGTTTTAACGTAGTTGAAGGGGCATTTGACTCCCAGGAGATCAATTTTTTGGAAAGATGGGCCAGTGCCTTCTTTTTTCTCATCACCGCCAACACGTATTCTTAAAGATTTGTCGGATTGCATTTTATTGTTAACTTCCCGGCACTCTTCAGCAAGGTCACCACAGTTTTGCACCCACCATGAAACGACATCTTTGTTTGCTGACGAGCTTTCTTTTTCATAGCGTTCGCCCATTTCAGCAAATTTCCCTGAGACAATCTCCATATCAATGATGAGTGAGTGAAACTTTCTAATACATTCAAGGTCATCATTAAAATCCATTCCCTCTGTGACGAGCAACGCTCTTGCAGATGCAACGGTTGAACGCTTTGCATGTTCCATCGCTTGGGAGTACTCTTTTTTCTCAAGCGCTAGTTTACTTTGGAAATGAGCACGTTCAGCTTCGGATAAGCGATCTGTTATCATATCAGTGACAGCTCCTGCACACTCTCCTTGACCGCGGTCTTCTAAACTAAATTTTTCTTCAGAACCGAAATCGATATATGAATGAGGAGCTTCTTCAACTTGAGGTAATTCTCTTAGTGGGTTGAGTAGTTCTCGAAAGAAATCCTTCCCTTTTCTATCAAAAAACTTTCCGAAAGATTCATTAGGGAGTTTGTCGCTTTTGAAGGAGTCTATAACTTGTCTAGTCGCTTGGGGTGCATTTTTCGCTGGGATTTTGATTACTGAGGTACCAAAGACAACTTTATCCTCATCAACTCTACCACCCAACAATATTTCATAATGCGGGGCGAGAACTCCATTTAACTTTTTGGCTCCGCCATGAAATCCTATAGACGCGATATGGTGCTGACCACATGAGTTAGGACATCCACTTGCCTTAATGGACATATGATCTAATTCTTTGGAATGAGGAAACCCATTTTCCATTTCTTCATTAAGGTGTTTTACTAATCCCCGTGACGCCGTTATACCTAGGTTGCAGGTTTCTGACCCAGGGCAGCAGGTAATATCTCGAATTTCTTCAGTGCCTGCTCTGTGTAAATCAATTTTTTGGAGCTCTGAGTAAAATGTACTTAGGGCTTCATTTTTTACCCATGGAATCATCATGTTTTGATTGACTGTGTTTACGATAATTCCTCCAGCGAAGTTAGATGCCATATTAGCAACGGTTCGCGCCCTATCGCTAGTGATATCGCCCAAAGCTAACTTAATTTGCACATTTAAATAACCGCTTTGCTTCTGTTCGCAGGTATTCCTGTTTTTCCACGTTTGAAATCCTGGATCTGAGTTAAATTTGTCGTTAATCTCAAATTCGAGATTATTTGGAACAAACTCTTCTTTTGGAATCTCTATAGGAGGGAAGGTTTTATTTGCTAGCACAGCAAATTCTTCCTCATAAAGTTCTTTTATTTTATCCAAGCCTAGTTTATCAAGGACATATTTAAATCTAGCCTTATTGCGGTTTTTCTTGTCACCATATTTGTCAAATACTTGAACCATTGCTTCGCACATACGAAGCAAGTTTGTTGTTGGAAGAAAATCAGCCAAGGGCTTTGCCCCATGTGGAAAAGACCCGAGTCCACCGCCAATTAACACCTTGAAACCCCGAATTTTTTTTCCACCCTCATTTTTTATTTGAGCATTAAGTCCTATGTCGTGAATTGGGGCAAGTCCGCAGCCAGAACAGCCACCAAAGCTAATTTTGAATTTCCTGGGTAGGTTTTGAGTTGCAGCGTGACGAAGTAAATAACTTGTAACTGCTTTACCGTACGGAGCTACGTCAAATACCTCCTCTTTACAGGTACCCGCTTTATGACAAGCAGTAACATTTCGCACTGTATTGCCGCAGGCTTCTCGAGTGGTAAGACCAGAGTCTGCCAAGTCCTGTAATCCTTTAGGGATATCCTCCAGTTTTACGAAATGAAACTGTAGATCTTGCCGGGTGGTCACATGCAGAATTCCGTTAGAGTATTTGTCAGCAAAATCAGAAAGACATAGTAGTTGCTCAGTTGTCATTCGACCTGTGGCAAGTTTTGTCCTGACCATTTGAACGTCATCTTGGCGTTGACCATAAATTCCTTGTTGTAAGCGAAACCGTTTAAAATCCTCAGGGTCTATCTTCCCGCGATTCAATCGCTCGACTTCGGCTGTAAACTCTTCGATCTCCTTTTTTACTTCGGGGGGTATATTTAAAGTGCTTGTATCCATCACGAACCTCTTTAATTACAAAGGGTATTTGAGAGTACCCATTTTATTACTAAGTTTGATTTAATGAATCGGTACGACAGGGATGCTTAATCGCAGACCATCAACTAAATTTGTCCTAAAACTGAATACTACTATATTATTATAAAAATAGGATTATACCCTAATAAAATAAATTTTGGGGATGCTGGCATAGAAAAGATTTTTTTTATGATAAATTCTAATAAGTATAAGGTAAGGTGATTTAATAGCATCTTTTAAAACGTTGTATTTGAAATACTAATTTCAATTTTTTTTATAACCGGGTGTATTTTTTGCCAAATGGCTTCTTTATTGATCCACATTAATTTTTTTGTTTTTCTGGCATGTTTTGCTATCGCTCTAGCTCGAAACTCAAACTTCAATACCATTCTTGTAGGCCTTACGTATTTGGCACCCTTGGTTCCGTTTGGACTCAATTCCGAAAATATGGAGAGGTTTTTGCTTGTTTCTTATTTCAACTTCATTTTTGGTCTTATTGAAATAGTTGTTTTTGCCAAAACGGTCAAGCCAGAGGATACACCGTTTGACAAAGAGCACCTTAAGCAATTATTTGGCCATACTTTACCAATTGTAGTTGCATTACTTGGTTTGTCATTTTTAGGCCGCTCGACGGAAATTCTTATGACGGTAGTGGAATTGAGTGTCATCATTGCTCTTTTCACATTGGGTGCTATTTTGCGGATTTTAGCCATTTGTCAAATTGGAGCCGCCGCATTCAAATTCGATATTATTTTTCGCGAGAAACAAAAATTAAAAACAGATCAATTGTATGGTTTGATGCGACACCCCTCCTACACGGCAATGATGATCGTTGTTGTTTCGTTCGCTGCGATCACTCATTCTGTTATTTTTGGAATTCTTGGAGTTTTATCTGCCTGGATAGGTTTTCAGTACAGGATTTATCATGAAGAGCGAGGACTAGCAGAACAGTATGGAGAGGAATACGATACTTTCCGCTCTAGTACAGGGATGTGGATTCCCTACATTAAATAAATAAAATTACAAACTATTGCGGAAGTCAATATAGTGAGTGATTCCTAAAACCAACAAGATATAACCGTAACTGGCTATATAAAATATAGCCTTGCTTGGGGCATTATTTTCATACTTTTCGTTATTAGGGAGAGTGAGCTTTTTTAATCTAAAGTAATTGGCCACAAGTATGACAAAAAAAAGAATGAGCGGGTTATAGTTCAAAATGCTCATCAATCCAGAAGTGATAAAAGCCAGTCCCCACATGACTGGAATTTTGAACCAACGGTCTTTTGTGAGGTCATCAATTACATTGAGGGCAGCTACGTAGCCAACAAAATAAAATAGAAACGTAAGTCCAAGCCAGACAAAAAAAACTACTATTTCTCTGCCGCCTGCAATGTCATCGATCCCAAGAATCATGTTGTGAAGGGTAGCATCCGTTTTAGCCAAGAACAATAGCGCGAACAAACTCACCCCTATGAAGTCTTACGATATAGTTGTTATTGGAGGAGGGCCAGCTGGAGCCTCGGCCGCCTTATTTCTTGAAAAGAAAGGGTACCGTGTTGCCTTGCTTGATCAAGCTTTGTTTCCCCGCGACAAGGTATGCGGTGAATTTATCAGTCCAGCCGCAGACGATATTTTTTCTGATTTGGGAATTCTTGAATCCATTGAAGCCTTGAACCCGATGAGACTTTGCGGAGTGGTATTATCTGCTAATGAAAATTCCTACTTGCAAGTTGATTATCCCAATACTGTTGACGGGAGAACCATGACCAGTTTGTCAGTAGAGCGTTCAATATTAGACGACTTAATGATAAATCAAGTTCGTAATTCAAATATTCAGTTGATGGAAGGATTTAAGGTTACAGATTTGCTATTTGATGAGGGTAATGTTTGTGGTGTGAAGGGACATGATGAAATAAAAAAAAAGTTTAGTATTAAAGCAAAAATTGTGATTGATGGCGGAGGTAGAAATAGTATTTCTCTTCGCCGACTGAACTTGAGGAAAAGTTCTACTGGGGAAGGGAAAATTGCATTAGCCGCACATTGGGAAGGTGTCAAAGAGCTTAGAAGTTATTGTTATATGCATATTAGTCACCCTGGGTACACTGGCATCGCCCCAGTAGGACATAATAGGGCAAATGTTGTGCTTGTTGTGGATCGTAGTCATTTGATTGGTGTTAGTGTTGAGCAATTTTTTATGAAAACAGTTTTAGGGAATAGATTGCGAAAGCGAATCCTTGGGGGTGGTACCCCGGTTGAAAAAATAAGGACAGTTGACTCATTGGCCTATTCGGTAAAAAAAACAAATTGTGGCGGCCTACTTCTTGTGGGCGATGCCACGGGTTTTATTGACCCTTTTACAGGTGAAGGGATCTACCTATCGTTAAGAAGTTCTCAACTTGCGGTGGGAGTAGTGGGAAACGCTTTCGATAAATCTGATTTTTCAAGCAGACAACTTGAGAACTATGATCTGATAAGAAAAAAAGAGTTTAGAAAAAAAAATATTCTAAGTAAGGTTTTACAGTGTTTGATTTTCAGACCTTATTTGTGCAATCGAGTTGTTGAGACGCTGGCAACACAAAAAGAATTGTCAGGCTTACTGATAGGAGTAATTGGAGACTATCTGCCGGCAAATAAAGTGGTTTGCTTTCAATATCTCCTGCGTTTACTTGGTGGGATGTTAAACCACCGTCAACCCTCATTCCTTACTACTAAGTAAAGACCATTAACTAAATAATTTTAAGCTGAGGAAAAAAGTTGTTTGGTTGTCTGTGTGCTGCTGTAACTTTACTTGACCTGACTGAGGATTTCTTCCATTTTATCTTTTAAAATGAGTTTTTGTTTTTGGTGTTGTTTTTTTTCGGTTTCTTCGTGAGACGTTGGGAACTTTATTTTATTAAGGTTCTCGATTTTAAGCTTGAGATCAGCATGTTCAGAGTGTAAACGTTCAAAGTTGACATCAGAATTAAGAATTTTTTCGAGTATTTCTTTTTTTATCTCCATAGTCATATCCTTCTTTTTAAAGATTCTTTTTCGTTGAATTTTAATTCGGCTTCTGACTTTCGGACATACTTTATTGTTAGTTCATCTAAGTCAGTTGTTTTTTTATACTCAAAGCAGTTTTGAGCCAAGCGGGCGGCGCAGGCGGCCACCGTATCGGTGCACTTGCTTTGCGTTGGTATAAAGTTCCCTCCGAGTTGTGAGCTGAGGAAAGGGCCGTAAGAATTCAATCCAGTTCCAATAAAAACAGTTGGTTCATTAATCTTTTGGCATAACTGACTTGGCGTTAAAGCTCGGTCGGGTGTGAGGCGCTCTAAAATATCCCCATTCCCGCAAAAACTGGCAGTGTATACCTCTTTTTTTCTTGCATCCAAGATTGAGCAAATTTTATTGCTTGTTGGCATCGCCTGCAGTGCTAATGCTTCTAAGGTGTCGATTTTCACAAAAGGCTTTGAAGTGGCCAGAAGAAGACCTTTCAATATGCTCGCACCAACTCGAAGGCCGGTAAAAGATCCTGGTCCTGTTGTTAAACAAAAACCGTCAAGATCCTGCAAACTAATACCAGAAGAGGTTAGAACCTTATCTATTAAAAAAAGAATTTGGTTAGAAGCGGTCGCATTTGTACCAACTTCAGCTTGATTGCGAACTTCCCCGTCTTTCAACAGGGCGATGCTAGCTTGTGGGATAGAGGAATCAACTCCCATGAGTATCATGGAGAAACAAAAATAATGCTTATAGAATGATGACTTTTAAATTTATAAAAATAGAATGTTTTGCTCACTTTCAAACATTAGATAAAGGCAGAAGCAAAGTCAAACCTTTTTAATTTTCTTTTAGATACTTTTCAATAAATATATTTTTAACATATTGAAATTAATGATTTTAAAGCTTGACAATTGAAATATTTGACCATATCTTTGTTTTTCTGGTATCTAATTGATTTTATGAGGATAAATCTACTAATAAAATTTTTCCTGTTAAACAAATCTTACATCTATTATTTGTGAGGTAAAGCCTATGTTCTATAAAGTGAAGGTATTCGATTCTCAGGGACAGCTTAAAAAAGTAGTTTCTTCTAAAAAATTAAGTAATCGATTCTGGCGGATGAATGACAACCTGCCTTCGTACTATGAAGAAAGTTCTGTAAAGTCCGATGATTGGAATTCAAAGGGGAATATGAAGGTTAAAAAAGTAAGTGTAGAGGAGCCTTTATAAATAACTTTTATTCTCTCAACGGCTACCGAAAAGTGACGGTAATATCATTTGCGTAGGCCTTTCTTGGTGTATTGACTTAATGTTTTAATCTGTGTGTAGCATAATAGACATTAAGAGATTATGCTGGTAAGCTAGTTTTCTGTTTTTTCTAAGTTACATCCCTACCTCTTTTTATCATGATTGAGATTATTTAATGTATTTAACAACTGAGAAGGATTTAGCTGGTTTTTGTGATCAGTTGAGTTCTAGTCCCACGTTGGCAATTGACACAGAATTTGTTAGAGAAAGGACTTACTATCATAGGTTAGGTCTCATTCAAGTTTCTGATGGTACACACTGTGCCGCAATCGACCCAATTCATATTTCAAATTTAGAGCCATTTCTGAACCTGGTTCGTAACCAAAATACAGTTAAGGTATTTCATGCTGCCAGGCAGGACCTTGAAATATTGCACCGCCTTTGCGATGGGGTAATTCAACCAGTATTTGATACCCAGATAGCTGCTTCTGTTGTTGGGTGGGGCTCTCAGATTTCTTTTGCGAAAATTGTTAATAAGGTTCTTGGAAAAAAAATTGATAAATCAGAAACCTATACTGACTGGTGCAGACGACCCCTAAGCGAGCGACAGATTGAATACGCTTTGGACG
>Ga0208894_1002324_pt1 | contig 10412 bp, 12 predicted proteins | sample ETNtaG_12_FD_185752 | JGI IMG/M metagenome (GOLD analysis project Ga0208894, IMG submission 185752) | Marine microbial and viral communities from oxygen minimum zone, Eastern Pacific Ocean - ETNP201306SV49 (SPAdes) (version 2) | ecosystem: Environmental > Aquatic > Marine > Oceanic ... | reverse complement strand
GCCTCGTTAGGGTGAAGGGTTCTCACGTAACCGACTAAAACTCCGACTTCATGCTCAGAAAGGGTCTTTCTTCCCCACGGAGGCATAGTAACGGCTTTCTCCACCCCTGCTCCTCCTTTTGTAATAACGTCAATAATGTCTTGATTGGATAATTTGGCCATATATTTTTCTTCACTGTCAGTTAAATCCCTGGGTTTAGGATAAAGGAATTCTGCGTTTACCCCATCACCCTTTCCTTTCTCACCATGGCACTGAACACAAAAATGCATAAAGACTTTTTTTCCGATAGCTTCCGGAGGTTCTTTACCTGCGCAAACAGATGGGAAAAATAAAGATAGATTCAACAGGCATATTAGCAAAATAGTGCAATGAAGCTGCGGCCTGCTGGAAGTAGACCGTGAACAGTTGGCTGAAGAAGATGAATTCATGGGATCATTTGCCCAAGGGACTATGGGCCAGGCGAAATCCGATGGAGTAAGATTTATCACGCGGGGCATATTCGAGGCGCATGGTTGACCGGAGATGTCTCGGTAAATCCAGCCAGGATCCACCCCGCAACACGCGGTAAGACCCTTTCAAAGATCCTTCAGGATTATCACGAAGACTTTTTCCATAATATTTTTTCCCATACCGGTCAGATACCCATTCCCAGACATTGCCCGACATATCGTATAAACCAAGGGAATTCGGTTTTTTTGTTTTTGCAGTATGGGTTTTCATTTCTGAATTATGCTCATACCAGGCATGGTCTTCTAACTCCTTAAAAACGCTAGTCCCTGACCATACGAGCCTTTTCCCACCGCCACGTGCCGCATATTCCCACTCCGCTTCTGTGGGAAGTCTGAAATTCATACCGGAATTGGTATTGAGCTTTTTAATAAATTCCTGAATATCGTTCCAGGATACTTTCTCAACAGGGCAGTCTTTCCCGCATTTATTAAAAGAAGACGGATTATTTCCCATTACTTCCTGCCATTTCCCCTGAGTTAGCTCATGCTCTCCAAGATAAAAATTATCTACACATACCTTGTGGACAGGTTTTTCATCCGAACTTCCAACCGCATAGGTGTCACCCATATCAAAACAACCTCCGCTTATAAGAACCATTCCTTCAATGAGATTGCCATTTCCAGGAGAAACACCGCTTATTTCAGGCTCTTTTTTAATAACTTGAGAGTCTGCAGCAACGGTACGCAATGAAGACGCATGAATTAACAATAAAACATTCAAGAAAACAATTATTCTAAACATGATTTTATTTTAAAATGAACCTTCGTAAGAGCAATTTCTGTCATTATATTCCAAGAAAAAAACTATACAGAAATCTATCAGGAATTTCAAAAAAAATTAAAGAAATTGTTGAAATATTTGATTTTATCTGATACACTTAAACTCTTTTTTTTGTTAAATTTTCATCTTGCTTTAATTATTCATTTTCCACTTCGAGCTAGTGGAGAAAAATGAGTTTTATAATTTAGTAAATTTTTTTAAAAGGAATCTAAATGGGTAAAAATGAAAAGACTAAAAGATATGACATTGATCAAATAAATGAAGCCAGGCGTTTGTCTGGTTTAAAAGAAATACGAACAAAAGGTCGCAAATGTCTTCGCTGTTCCAAAAAATTTGTTTCAGAAGGGGACCACAATCGTTTGTGTGATACCTGTCGTAAAGTCAGTGTAAGTGAATTTGTATAATGCCTGTGGTGGCTTTTCTTAATCCATTGATTCATTTGCATCTTTCATGAAACTTTACTGCCGCTTCCCTTGTAGACATATTGTATAGTGTAGCAATTGCTTTTCCTTTTTTCTCCTTTCTCGTAATAAAAATTTCTACCCTGCATTTTGGTGTAATTCACCACGTCGGTTTTTAATATAAGCACATTTTTATGTGATTTAAATTAATATAAGCGCTATCCCGCACAAAAAAATTGTTGCACCTGCAAAAGCATTGCGATATCGATCCAATCGTTCATAGGAAGCCAGTTTAATTCCCAATTCCGGTTTAAAAACAATTATCAGCAATGAGACAATTGTTATACCAACAAAAATAGCAGTTAAGACTCCTAAGCCGGAAAGGCTGTCCTTTGCTACCGGGTAAATAACTATGGCCATAAAAGGCTTGCACGGACTTAGAAAAAAAGACAAAAAAAGCTTCCAGGGCTCAAGAGTTTTAAAACTTTTTTCTTCATGGGTGTTGGAATGCTCTTCTGCATGAAAATGTTTCTCATGAATATTGATTACTTTACCACTATGCACATGCCAATGTTCATGTTGAAGATTCAGTAATGCTTGTGCTAACCTATGGTCAAAAGATAACAGGCCGAATACAAAAAGTACCCATGCAGCCAGAGTACCTCGGAATGTTTCCAGTGCTACATACTTTTTTATCGCTAGACCCAAAGCAATACCTATAGTGCTGATCAAGAGAGAGCTTAGAAGAAAGGCAAAACCACACAGGAAGGTTATATATATCGCCTTGTTAAATGACCTTTTACTGGAACGAAAAAATGCAACGGGCGGCAGGTAATGATCTGGCTCCATAAAAGTAAAAATTAAAGCAATCGAAGTCGTACCAAAAATGAGGATTACTAATTCTTGAAGCGTCATTGTAATTTCCTTTTACAGCTCAGACAGCAAATACATCGTGCATCTAATAAATAATAACTATTATAATTACTCTCAAGATATATTTCGATCTTCTCGTATCTATAATTCTCTTTTAATTCTTCAATTTTTGTTTGATATTGAATGAATATTAACAATAAATGATACCTTTTTATTTTAATCGATGATTTCTCGTAAAGCCATTAAAAATAGGTTCAGCCAAATCGTAGCAATTGATGAGCATCCACACCGAATTTCATTAGCTTTTGCTATTGGGATTTTTATATCCTTCTCACCCGTCCCGGGTACTCAAACAATTTCTGCTATGGTAATGGCCTGGTTGTTAAGATTAAATGTGGCAGTTGCTATAACAGGAACACTGTTTAGCAACCCATTTACTTTGGTAGTAATTTATGGGAGCAGTATTTGTTTTGGTAGTTTTATTTTAGGAAATATCGCTTCCTGCTACCCTCATAGTTTGGGGAAAAATGAGTTGTTTGTTTTTCTAAAATCAATGCCTGCCCCATTGTTCACCGGGACAATACTTCTTGGCGCCATAGCAGCATTGATAAGCTATTTTGTTTTGTTCCAAATTTTGATGAGGTATCAGAAGAGTAAATAAATGGCTTATTAAACGGGACATAGATATAACACAGTCCAGCTTCACCTCAACCAAAATATTGCCACGAAGTCACAAAGAGACAAAGACAAAAATGCAACAAAACATTTAATCAATTACTTCAAGCGTGCCTTCCATGCCTTTTGACCTGTGTTTGATAAAGAAGAATACCTTTTTATCACAATAAAAAAGATATTTACCCGTTTTGGTAGGAGTAAACTTTATAGTTTTAGGTTCTGAAACAAAAAGCAGAGACTCATTAAAGTTAATGCCAGCCTCCGGCGCTTTCAGCACTATATTATGTATTACATATTGGGATTTTCTGATAATTATAATTTCTACCGGCACATTAACTTTTACCGTAATCCTGTTAGGAGAAAAATAGTAATCACCTGCTTTCATTTCAATTACCTGAACACCGTCTTTATTTATTTTTGCTGTTAACGCTTTCTTCTGCCCATCAGCTCCATTTACTAAAAAAACTAACAGAATAGTCGCGGTTACTGTTAAAGATTTTAATCTGCTCATATTGGCGAACTCCAGATGGCTGCCTGTATAACTTATCAACATCAACCGGGCATTTTATTTATTAGATGATATTTTGTACAAAAAGATTTTTTCCCTGTCTGAGTACCATTTATTTTGAACTTAAAAAGTGATGCGATTTTAAATTTATAAAAACCTCGAGTCAAGTTATTTTACACCAGTACGGCAAATTTGGATAATCTGAAATTAATGTGGCAAAATAGATTATTTATTAAAAAATAGAGGGCAAATGGTAATAAAACCTTTAATAACGTTAACTACCGATTTTGGATACCAGGACCCTTTTGTGGGAATCATGCAGGGGGTAATGTTAGGGATAAATCCGTCTCTACAGTTTATTCATCTGACACATGAAATAGAAGCTCATAATGTTCTACAGGCGGTACATGTTTTTGATTTCTCATATTCTTTTTTCCCCAAAGGCACGATACATATAATCGTGGTAGACCCGGGCGTGGGGAGCAAGAGGAAATCTCTTTTAATAAAATCAGAGAAATATTGTTTTGTTGCTCCTGACAACGGTGTTTTGTCCGCTGTTTTCCAGAAAGAAAAGGGACTGGAAATTTATCAATTAGACCCGGAAAAATTTGTTTCGGGAAAAATAAGCTTTACTTTTCATGGAAGGGATGTCTTCGCGCCGGCAGCAGCCTTATTTTCACTAAACCAGGACCCTGCAATGTTGGCCCATAGAGTGGAAAGCTGTGAAAAAATTGATACAGATAGTTTCTCAGGAGAGGTTATATATATCGACCGCTTTGGGAACCTGATAACCAATTTTTCCGAACAGTTCATGAGTAAAAATGTTCACCGGAGACCGGTAAAAATAAAAATCGGTTCCTGCTTGATCTCAGGTTTGAAATCGCACTATTCTGAGGCTAATCCCCGTGAAGTATCCGCGTTGCTTAATAGTTGGAATAATTTAGAAATATTCCTTCCTTCTGCTAACGCGGCCAATTTTCTAAAAGCTCAAGAGGGAGACCTGGTAGAAATAGAGACCGGCTAAGGTTAGGCAGTGCATCGAAGCGGCAGACTATAATAAAATGAATAGATAAACACGAAGAAAAAAATTGTCCTTTAAGTAAAATTCCAGACTATCATTTCCCAGAGGTCGGAAAAATTTTTCCCCACTTCTCTTACAACGGTTGGTTCAAAACCGCTGTGCATCATACAGTTCGCGCAACGTGGATCTTTTCCTGTTCCGTATTTTGACCAGTCTGTTTTTATCATCAACTCTTCAAATGTTTTATAATGAGTGTCCGTAATCAGGTAGCAGGGGCTTTTCCAGCCCTGCGGATTATAAGTGGGGTTACCCCAGGGGGTGCACTCTAACTGCCTTTTTCCTTTTAAAAATTTCAGGTAAAGCGGAGTACTCATGATTGGGAGCTTTTTAGAAATATTGCTGATGAACTCAAACTGCTTGTGAGTTGCCTGTCTGACGAGAAATATTTTTTTACTTAAGACGTCATATTCAAACGCGGGTGCAACTAAAATTCCATTGATATCAATATTCTTCAAGAAATTGAATAATGTTTCTATTTCTTTTAAGTCCGTCTCTTTATAGATAGAAGTATTCGTACAAACTCTGAAACCGGCTGCTCTGGCTTTTTTTATACCGTTAATAGCCTTATCGAACACCCCCTTTTCACCTGAAATTTTGTCGTGAGTGTCCGCCATGCCATCGAGCGATACATTAATATGTAAGAACTTACTAGGGAGGAACTTTTTTAAAGACCTTTCCAAAAGCATTCCATTAGTGCATAAATAAATATGCTTTTTTCGTTGAACCAGTTCATCAATAAGTTCACCTATATACTGGTAAAGAAGCGGTTCTCCGCCGGTAACGGATACAACCGGAGCGCCGCATTCATCCACCGCCTTGAGAGCCGTTTCAAGCGGCATTATTTCATTAATAGTCGATTCATATTCTTTAATCCTACCGCAGCCAGCGCATTTTAAATTGCAGGCATGAAGCGGTTCCAGCATTAAGACTAATGGAAATTTTTCCTTCCCTGAAACGCGCTGTTTAAAAAGGTATGAGGATAAAGATAAATTAAGGCTTAAAGGAAATCTCATAGTACTTGAAATATTTTTTACGGGATTATTTAATTATTAATTAAAAATTGATCTGTGTTAATTAATTTCTGGTCAATTCTTTTTAAAATTATTTTGATGTTTTTTCACCGTCTTGTTCAATTATTTCTTCTTTAAAATTTTTTCAAAAGAAGCGAGTATTTGCTCTTTTATTGGAATGAATCCTTTAAAGGCATTGCGGGTTACTCGCCTTATCCTTTTAGAAGTTTGTTTGTTCTGAATAATAGTCTTTTCCTGTTCAAGGGTTTTCCGGAAGATTCTGATGTCACTCGCAAGTTCCGACGATAACATTAACTGCAGTTCATTTATTAACTGTTGTTTAGGTTCGATATCATTTTTCAAAGTCTTCCGGAGCCGACGAAGAGCCGGTATCAGCATCTTGTGGGAAGCAATTTCCTGATCCCTCTGAATTTCATACTTAAGAAGCCCGATTCCTTTTTGAAGAACTGAGAAAATTTTTTCTTTCTTTTCCTTGGCTTCTTGTTGCGCTTCTTCCGCTGAAACATATTTGGTAAACAAGGATAAATTACTTAAGAGTAGGACAAAGAAAAATAAGAAAAGTGCACCCCTGTTGTTCATAGAAAAATAGTGGATAATCGGTATTCTCATGTTTGTTCCCTGTTTGCTTGCGGCTTCGCCGCACTGTACAATCTAGGGTCCATATTTCTATTTAAAAAACTTTGCTTTCCGTTCCCGCTATAAGCCTTTTTATGTTCTCTGTGTGTCTTAATATAATAATCACTGCGTTAATCGATGCTGCCGCCGTATAAGCCAAAGGAGATGTTAATCCCCAGCATATTGCAGGAAGGGCAATCGCGGCTAATATCGACGCAAGCGAGGCGTAACGAAACACTGCTAAAACTAAAAACCAAAGTATCAATGATATTATGACCCCCTCAGGAACAATAACTATAAGCGCTCCAAGAGAAGTTGCCACACCTTTCCCTCCTTTGAAGCTGGCGAAGATGGGGAAAACATGTCCTAAAACAACGAGAACTGCTGTTGCCGTTATCCAAACCCCCTCTAAAATAAAAACAGCAAGCAGGACAGGCAATGCACCTTTTAATATGTCCGCTATCAGGGCTAATGCCGCCTCTCTTTTTCCCACAGTGCGTAACACATTGGTAGCACCGATATTCCCGCTTCCGTGATTTCTTATATCAATACCTTTTAACAATCGAGCGATTATGAGGCTGAAAGGAATGGAACCTAAAAGGTAGGCCAATGTAAGAATCAGAATTATTTGTAGCATTGGACTTATGTTTCAATGTCGAGAACAAACCAGGATTTAATAAAATACTCTATGCCCGATATAATGCTCAGAATTAAAGCAATCCACAAAATAACAGTGCCTAAAAACTGAAAGCTGATAAAAAAATCTGGTAATTCAAAATAAGAAATATTGTGGCGGTTATCATGGCAGCCATTTTATTGAGTAAATTTAATCTGTACATTATCAGAAAATGAAATAGTGCCGTTTGGAGATATATTTCTATAAATTGAATTTATTTCCCTTGCTTTTTTATTTCCTTCATAGGATTTAAAATAATTTAAAACTTTTTGTACATAGGAAGATGTTTCTTTGAAAGGGGGGATAGTTCCATATTTTTTTACTTCACGTGCGCCGGCGTTATACGCAGCTAATGCCAGGCGCCTGTTCCCTTTAAACTGTTTTAGCAGATGCTTCAAGTGCCTCGTTCCACCGTCTATATTTTGATAAGGATTAAAGGGATCGTCAACTTTTAAACTTAAAGCGGTTTTTGGCATAAGCTGCATAAGCCCCATCGCTCCTTTGGGAGAAACGGCATTAGCTTTAAAATTAGACTCGGTTGTAATTATCGCTCTAATAAAATTTTCGTTTATTCCGTATTTTTTCGAGGCTTCAAAAATCTCCTCAGAGAAATCATTGGAAGGATATCCTTTTGTTTTGCCACGAACCATGGAAGATCTCTCGGGTTCGGATTTTTTTGTTTCATAACGCTTTACATAGTTAGAGCCATTATATGAATCGGTGATGAAATATGAGCCATTTTTTTTGTACACATACATTTCCGCCAAAGAAGGATTTGCCCAAAAGACGATCAAGCAAACTAATAAAAACCACCGAATATATTTGAAGTTCCCTGAAGCAAGACTACGGGAAATGTACTTACAAAACATTTTCAATTCAGAAAATCCTTTAAAGTTTTAATTTTAGGTTTTGACCTAAGTCGTTCTGTAGCTTTTTTTTCTATTTGTCGTACTCTTTCTCTTGATAAATGCATTTCTTTAGCAATTTCTTCCAAAGTAAACGGTCCTTTTTGATCAAAACCAAATCGGCGCCGTAATACCTTTTCTTCGCGTGGTGATAATTCCTTTAAAAACTCTTCTATCTTATACCTCAGAGAATCCAGTAATACATTATCATCAATCGAGCCCGCATTTTTTGATTCAAGAAGTTCCAGATAATCAGTTTGATTTCCATTTTTGAGTGGGGCATTCAAAGATAAATGGTACCTGTATGCTCTCAGGATTGATTCAATCTCCTCAACAGAAAGGTCGAGTTCTTTGGCCAAGTCATCGGAAGTGGGAACCCTTTCGTGCTCTTGGAGAAAAGCCTTATTTTTTGCATTAATTTTGCTCAGAAGAGCTGCCTGCCTGGCCGGCAGTCTTACAGCACCTGATTGCTCGGCCACGGCATGCCTTATCGCCTGACGAATCCACCAACTTGCGTAAGTAATAAACTTTACATTCCTGAAGGGATCAAACCGAATCGCTGCCTGTATAAGCCCAACATTTCCTTCACTAATTAGGTCCGAAAGAGAAACCCCGCATCCTTTATATACAAAAGCAACACTTACAACATACTTCAAATTTCTCTGCACCAGCTCTTGGAGTGATTCTCGATCTCCTTTTTGGATTTTTACCCCTAAAACATGTTCATCTTCTTTTTTCAAAAGAGGAATGTTGCTGATTTCTTTAAAGTAGGTCACAAGGGAACTTTCAAAAGCGTAGATTCCTGAATATTGAGAGTGACGATAGTTCTCCTCGTTTTTAGTAGTTGAAAGCCTTTTCTTTACCATTTTTTGTACTCCCTATTTTCCTCTAAGAGAAACTAATCTACTACGAGCATCGGCTTTGAAGATGCTATTGGGGAATTTTCGAACAAGATTTTTAAAAGCAATATAGGCTTTTTCTCTATTACCTTCTTTTAAATAAGATTCACCTAATAGGAAAATTGCTTCATCTAAAAATCTCTGTTTAGGGTAATTTTCCAGCAATTCATCCATTCTGCTAATAGCAGATTGATATGCTCCTGTACTAAAGTAGTACCGGCCAATGTAAAGAATATTTCTGGCCAATCGGCTTCGACAAATAGCTTTTTTTTGCCTGGCAAGTTTTACATATTTTCCATCAGGAAAAGTATTTATTACCTTTTCTAAACCTTCCAGCGCTAGATGGGTATTGGTTTGGTCTTTTTTAAAAGATTCCATCTGTTCAAAGCTACACATTGCTTTAAAATAATATGCTTTAACTGATTGTTGATTAGCCGGATATTGTTCAATAAATTGTTCAAAATGGAATTTTGCTTCTTCGTAATCGCCATTTTCATACTGGCTTCTGGCTAATGCCATTAAAGATAAAGGACGAACCTTGCTGTCGGGAAATTCATCCAGAATTTTTTTAAAAATTTCCACGGCCTCTCTATAGTCTTGTTCCTCAAATTCTTCTATTCCCCTTTTGTACAATTCTCCCGCAGATGAAGTTTCATCTTCCTGGATACCAGCGCATCCCACAAACCCCAAAGATAAAACCATAAAAAGCACTATTAAACTTTTTTTGGACAACATTTGACGGATAAACATATTTATTAACACTATAAAACAAAATTATACGAAGGGTTTTATAAAGTCAAGGCAAACCCCTTGTGTAATTATAACGTAAAAATAATTAAATAGTTGATTCTTTTTCATTAATTTGCTAGAAATAATCTATTATCAAAGTTAATTTTCTATTACCTTAGGAAAAAAAAATGAAAAAATTAATATTATTGATTTTTATTTTTTTCTTCACGGGATGCTTTTGGAAAAATTCGGGCGACCTGGAAAATCAGACAGAGATACGGGAAACTGGAGAGGGTATTTTAAAGGTCCAAGTTTCTCCTCATGTTCCTTCCATGATTTCAAAAAGAATAGGGGTTATCCCCTTTACCGGAGCAAAAGAAGATCTCGGATTATTTCTTTCTTCCTCTATAGCAAATAACCTTGTGATATCCGGTCTGCAGGTCATTGATCCTAAATATCTGGTCGTTGAACTGGAGAAGTCAATGGATTATAATGAATCATTTAATGAGTCAATAACGGATGAATGGGTAGCGTTTAAGAAACTCTTTAAAGAAGAAGAGCGTAAAACTGTAATCGGCAACTTAACGGCATTGAAAGAACTGGATATAGTTGATTTTCTTTTAACAGGGCGTCTTAATATCAACAAGGGGTGGCTTTTTTTTAAAAGCGACAACATAAGTTCGGCTCATTTGGATATTATCGACATTCAAAATGGCGCAATAATTTATA
>Ga0208894_1002312_pt1 | contig 10447 bp, 10 predicted proteins | sample ETNtaG_12_FD_185752 | JGI IMG/M metagenome (GOLD analysis project Ga0208894, IMG submission 185752) | Marine microbial and viral communities from oxygen minimum zone, Eastern Pacific Ocean - ETNP201306SV49 (SPAdes) (version 2) | ecosystem: Environmental > Aquatic > Marine > Oceanic ... | reverse complement strand
CGACATTTATGGTTGAAGAGCAACCTGAAAGACCTGATGGTGGCGTCTAGGGGACAGGATGTAGTTGATGCGCTCGGTCGAAAAGACCTGAATAAAGACGGATCTGTGATTAATCTCGCAGTTGTTGGAAGTAGTAGGTTTTACGATTTTGAGGTGTTTGAGAATGCGATGGGGAAATGGGTCGAGACACACGGTTATCCTGATCTAATTGTTGTTGGTGGAGCAAGTGGTGTTGACTATATGGCCGAGCGTTGGGCGGATAACAACACAGTACCGATTGCAGTTTTCACAGAGGAATGGGATGACCCAAAACGAAGTTTGAGAGATTCTGGTAGGCCTGAAGCCGCGAATTCCTTGACTAAGAAGATTATAGATGCTGCAAGTCATGTTCTAGCATTACCATCTTCAACTAGTAAATGGACAAGAATTGTTATCAAAATGGCTGAAGAAAATGGTCTGAAAACCTCAATTACTGAAGTTTAGTGATACTATTTGGTTGAAGTACAGATAGCCTCTCCGATAGTCATGGCACGCTTTCTGATGATAACTGCGACCTCTGGCACTAACCATGAATTAGCCGTGATGTTTTCTAATGCTGCACAGGCAAAGGGGCATGATGCAGAGATTATTGATTTAGCAGAAATGGACTTGCCTTTGTTCACAATAGCTCGTTCAAAAGACCCTGGGCAGACTCCTGATATCTCGAACTTAGTTCAGAAAATGACTGAATCAGACGCATGGGTTGTCCTCGCTCCTGAGTACAATGGCTCATACCCTCCTTCACTAAATAATGCGATATCTTGGCTGTCTCGAGACTGGCAAAACTTCCGTTCTATGTGTACTGGTAAGCCAGTTGGACTCGGAACTCATAGCGGTGGGGGAGGCGCGCATGTAATCATGGCAATGCGCCAACAATTCTCTTTCATCGGAGCAGATGTGATTGGCAGGTCTTGTCTATCTGGGCGCAATAAGGACGCAAATCCAGACACCATCGATGCGATGATAGATGGTTTAGCGAGATAATATTGGTGCTCCTGCCGGGATTTGAACCCGGGTCGCCGGGATGAAAACCCGGAATGATGGACCGTACTACACCACAGGAGCGATGGCCCGCCGAGATACAACCCCCACATAATCAAATCGGGTCACAAATAAGTCGGGCAAGCATCACGGAGGAGTTCCTGTTCCCGCTGTTGAGATGGTTTGAGACTCTGGAGTTCCATCCTGATTAGAATCAACAGTAATCACTGTGACTGCGATACCTTGTGATGTACCAGCCACGTAATCAACTCGATACCCTAACCACGTGTTATTGGTATGATAGGCATGACCTTGAGGGTTGATATTCCACTCAAACACATTGTGAGATAGGTAGGCCTCTTGTAATAACTCAATACCACCATTGGATGAAAGAGATAGATTCCTCGCGTGCCAAATGTTGGAGTTCAATTTGAAGGCGACATTGCCATCCGCATTATCATCCCTAGCGGCCATATGATGGCGGTGGAATACCCTGCGATTGAGGAAACCATCGTTATCTGTGTCACTACCTTGCCAGGTACGACTCAAGTGATCGTAAGTGTCTGGACTTCCATCAGAGTTATTGTCCCATGAAGTTAGTCCGACAACTCTGATGCGTATAGCATGAAGCTGGTTGGTTAGGCCTGTACGCCAGATCTCCTTTGAGCGAGTTTCCTCGGTTTGACTGGTCCAACCATGAGCGTGCTGGTCTAGATAAGAGGTTTCTTTGACTCTCCTGAATACATGCTCTTCGTAGCCGTCTTCATCAGGATCCCACCATGTCATAGTGGCTGTATACGACTCCCGCTTTTCCAGATGATTGTCGAAGTCCCAATCAGTAGCGTTTGACAAGTGAATAGTGCGCTGTTTCCATTCTAGAGTCCCATCTGTATCATCATCAATTGTTCTAGTCAAGGAAAAACGGTGTACATGATACTCAACCATACCCCAATCCCAGTGCTGATGCCAACCTCTCATACGGGCGGTGTAATCGAGGTCGCCATCGTAATCGGTGTCAATCTTCAACAAACCTGCTCGCCATGTCCACTGCAATTCAATGACACCATTCGAATCATTGTCAAACTGAACTGTGTTCTGTTGAAGGGCTCGAATCACATCAATGCTACCATCAGCATTAGTATCCTTTCGAACAACCGCTCGTAGATTGTCACGATGGCGGTCAGCATTACCATCTTCAGTAGGATCCCATACCCACGAAGTATGGTCAACCGCCATCCAGCGCTCAGGGGTTCCGTCATCGTTAGCATCGACCCTGTGGATAAAGCGAGAGTGAGAAAAATAAGCAGTCAGTACTGTGCCGATGCCTCTGTCAACCATTCTCTGCTCACGGTTTAAGACAATTCTACGCTCAAGGTTTCCATCTTGGTCCGCATCAGTGCGAGCATGTACAAACAAGTGAATATTGACGTCCTCATAGGTTCCATTATCCCATGTCCAAACAGTCCTAGTAAGCACGTCGTGGCGTTCGGGTATTCCGTCAGAATTCTGATCTACTAAGTCAAGACCTCTGAAACGTGTGAAGAAGAAGTCATCATTACCGTCGCCATCTCTGTCCTGTGAACAATGTGTGATGCGTACGAGTATGATACGTTCAGGTCCAGGTATGCCGTCTGAGTCAAACCAATACACACCTACTGTGCTGTGACAAAGGGTCTCTAGAATGCCATCATTGTCCCAGTCCTCCCAATAGCTATCATTCCACCAAGTTGCTGTAACCTGTGAAATCGAACGCGAGTAGGTCTGCTCTTGAAGCGAGGCATCATCTACATCACCCCAAGCCTCGTTGAATACAGGATTTACAATCTCAATATCGGCTTCATTATCCGCGAGAATAGCTGCAATTTCTTCTGCAGTTGCCCCTTCTTCCTCATTAATGACGCTACTCTCAATCATCATAGGGTCATTGGGTATTGAATCGGTATCCTCTTCCTCTCCAACCTCATCACGTACTGATTCCTCATCAGTAGTCTGCCAGTCGTCAACCTCCTGATCATCATCATAGTAACCGTCTCCGTTGGGGTCGAAGTCAGACTGCCAGTCATACTCATCTTCACCCTGTGCCTCGGTAACCTCATCGACAGTACCATCACTGTCGGGATCAAGTTCATCCTCGACCTCATTTTCCAACTGAGATTCAGCCTCTCCTTCCAATTCGTCTTGAAGTTGTGCTGCTTCAAGGTCATCGACTACTGATACGACTTCCACATGATAGGTGCGATGAGTGGACACTCCCGTCGAACCAGTGGCTGTAACTTGGACAACATAGATTCCTTCCTCTAAGTACTTGTGTGACTCTTCGTGTTGAGCTGATTCCACCAAGGAACCATCTCCCCAATCAATAGAAACTGTGACTGGGCCAAGAGAGTCCTCTGTTTGAGTACTGATTCCAAGTTCAGAAGCAAGATTGAGATGAATACGTCCTTGCGGTGAAGGTGTAGTCTGTACAGTCATTGAAGGCGCATCGGCATCCTCTATTCGGATTGAATTCTGTGCAATTGCTAAGAATCCATGAGAATCAGTAACAGACACCTGAACTGAATATGTTCCAGGTTCAGCCCATATGTGATAACCTGACAAATCATGCATAGTGATTCCATCGGAGAAATCGACCTCAATACTTAGTTCGTCACCTTCGGGATCTGAAGCTATAACAGACCACGGTACAGGAGATCCAGCAATACCCTCCACTGGAATTTCAAGAGTGACACTTGGAGCACGGTTTGCCGTCGATAGAGTGAAAATTATTGCCGCTGAACCAGAAACTCCCATTGAATCTGTCAACTCGACATCGATTGTATGTGTACCAACAGAGAGTAAACCAGCATCATAAATTAGGCTGTTTGAAGTTTGGACTAGAACCCCATTAAGTCGCCAATTTACAATATATGGAGCTGTGCCTTCTTCGATAATCGCAGTTGCAACAATTGGGTCTCCTACAGTAGTAGGGGAACCGTCCAGTATCACGTTTGCAGACAACGTCTGAGATTCGGGTTCATCGATTAGCTCATTGGTTGCACCTAAGCAACCTGAACCCAGCATCAGGGCCACCATTAGTAGTCCAGTTTGTATTCGACGGAGAGCACTTCTATCTCGAGGCTTCTTGCTCATAGCCGGATGACGAATCTATACCACCTTAAAGGAAAGTGGGTCATTGGATTTGTCAAGAACTTCGGATAACCTATTTTGCTAGGGTCGCCCACAATCTCATACCCTCTTCTGTGAGTTTGCGATTAGTCCTCAAACCAATTCTACTTCTGGTAATCAAACCTTGAGATTCAAGACGTTTTAGATGATGGCCAACTAATTGCTGACTGGTTTGGAGTTTGGTGGCCAAATCTCTCTGTGTTGGAGATGCTTCACCATCTTGCTGCTCAGCAATTGAGCGTATAACCATCAACGCCACATCACTAAGTTGGTTTGCATCAACCGGACGAGGTAAGTTTGCAAGCTCGGCGGCAGGATTTACTGATGACGTGTAATAACGAAGAAGCCTACCATCACGTCTGCACCAAACCTTGCCATCTCGCTCAAGAACTCTCAAATGATGAATGGCTTGATGGTTTCCCATTTCTAGAGCACGAATGATTCCAGACAGATGACAACCAGGATGGGCTGTAAGAAATCCTTCTAGACGCCCTCGTTGGTATGTACCCGCTAGAGTTCCTGTGCCTTCGGAAACTCTGAGTTCAGAAAAGCGACCTAATGAGTATGATAATTTGGCTCTAGTTGGTTCGTCACCAACTGAAACTAGTGCCAAAGAAAGGAAAATGACTGCAATGATTGCAGATGCGTAAGGAATAGTAGGTAAAGAAATCGAAATACCTTCACTAGTAGATGAGGATTCTGAAGGAGTAGTTTGACCCCCCTGCTCATTAGGGTTTGAATCGGTGGTCAAGTCAATGATTAGCCATGTAGATGACGATGAATCGGATACAGATACGTCAACACCTTGGCCGGAGACTGGATTGAGGAAAAGCCCAGGCACTGGTTGGGGTTCGTGAAGTATCCCTTGAGAATCCTCAAGCATCCAAACTCCGGGTGAAGTTTGCACCCAAGTCGCCTCTTGATCGGCTGTAACTAAAGGGGCTGAGAGAACTACTAGAAAAGTTAGCAAAATCCCCAATATCAGGGGGCGGGTGCCATGTGTTGACACGCTCTCCATGCAATGACCGGGGTACTTGTATAGATTAAGGGTCGTGGGTTGTAGTGTTTGTCAAAGGTGTATTTTTATTTGAAAAAAAAGACAATGAATCATTCTTCCTCATCTAAAAGATTCTTCCACCAGCGTGCTGCAGGTATAATCAAAATAAGACCACACAGAGCGGCTAGAGAGAATATTAACGCACCTTCGAGGCCAGTCATTGAGGATTTCATAGACTCCCCGTATATGCCCAATAACGCACCGGGTATGCCGAATCTAAGCCCTCTACCTATTATCCCAGCTGCAACGAATAGGCGTAAGTCCATTCGCCCAGCTCCTGCAATCCACGCAAGAGCCTTGTATGGAATTGGGGATACTGCGGCAATGAAAATTCCAGCGGCTCCGTACCTCTCTACAAGAATATTCAATCGGGCCACATTCGAGTCTGAAACAAAACGCTCAAGCAACCATCCACCTCCATACATACCTATTCCATAACCTGCAATCGCGCCAATTACACTGGATAATGTAGCAACGAGAACTACCAATGCAATTCCAGTTCCTGAATCTGCGTCAATAATCATCTTCCATACAAGAGGGTCTGGGGGAATTGGTTGGAGGGCTGCTTCTGTCGAAGTTAGAATAGCCAAACCAAGGTAGCCTAGGCCATCGGCCCAGTCCATGGCGGAGTCAACCATCTCCTGTGGGACAAGGTTGACCATGTTTGCTCGGCAGACCTGATTGAGATGAACGTTCCCCGTCCAAGACGTTACTTGAGCAGCAACAATACCCCTGAAAGGCAGATGCCGCTAGCGTGGACCATGGCCGGTGATGTGGTTCTCGACACGTCTGCACTAATCGCTTGGCCCATTTCAGAACTTTCAGGCACTCTGGTTGTTCCGGAACAACAGAATGAATTACTACGAATTTCGCCAGATAGAGGCGCTATACTCGACACTTTGGGCGTAATTTTCATGCGACCTAGTGATTCAGCAATGGAATTGACTCGCGATGCCGCTAAGAAAACAGGAGATATGGCAGGGCTTTCGGAAATAGATCTATCATTAATCGCCCTTACTCAAGAAAAATCAGCAATTCTAGTTACTGATGATTATCGTATGCAGAATATTGCAACGTCAATGGGCCTAGTATGGAAGTCGGTTGGGGAAGATGGAATTACAGAATCATGGAAATGGGAACTACGTTGTATAGGGTGCAAGACTCCACAACCATCCCCCGATTCACCTAGCCGCCGCCGTGCAGACTATGGAAACTGTCCAGATTGTGGCTCAGCATTACGATTGAAGAGAATTGGATAATCACTCATTCTCAGCAGCGATTTCCTCGGTCATTCCACCGCGATCCATGTCCATTTCCGCTTTACTAGGAGTAACTGCTTCTGATACTCCGGCTTGGAATTCGCCTTTAGCACGACCAATGTTTCTAGCCAGTTCTGGAATCTTCTTAGCACCAAAAAGGAATATAGCAAATATGACAAGAACTGCCATCTCAGTCGGACCAAACGCCATTCGTATCAAGACAAGGTGCAGCCTCTATCACTCAAAGGCTTCGGCCATTGGACCTGAAAAAACCTGATTTTGCAGGTATATTCAACCACCGGAAACTGGCGGTAGGAAAGCAACCTCACTGGCGTCTTTCAGAGATTCATCAATATCGGCACCAATTTCGCCATTGATTGCGATTCGCAGACCAGTGTCAAGCAAATGAGTCAATCTAAAGCGCTGGATCAAATCTCTAGTTGTGGAACCCATAACAAGAGCAACCTCAATTTCACGTTGGCCCATATTCTCAGCAAGTGGTCCAAAAAATAGCATCTTGATTTTGATACCAAGTTCTGGCGAAGCGGTCTCCTCCATAGTCAAGCGAAGCGAATCAACAAAATGAATCAAACCCCTCACGAGGCAGAATATATACGCTCAACGAAAGGCAACTGAAGACATGCCTGAGGTCAGAGCGGTGGTCTTTGACTGTGACGGAGTGCTTGCGGACAATGGCTCCTCATGGCAGAATATACACGATTACTTCGGGACTGAAAATAAAGAAATGCTTGCTAGATTTCTACGTAAGGAAGTTACTGATGAAGAATTTGTTGCCGATGATGTGCGATTGTGGAAGTCAGTACAAGAGAAAATCCATCGAGACGATATAATGAGATGTTACTCAGGAATCAAGTTGATGCAAGGTGCTAGAGAGGTTGTGGAAGAATTACATTCGCGCAGCATCATGGTTGCAATCGTAAGTTCAGGAGTTGATCTATTGGTTGGTACCATCGCCCAGATGCTAAAAGTCGATGACTGGGCTGCAAATGGATTCGAATTCGATGAAGAAGGGTGGATGATAGGCGGAATGCCAACAATAGTGAACTCACACGACAAAGGAGAAATGGTCGAGAAATTTGCTAGAATCAATCAACTTGACCCTTCAACAATTGTCTCTGTGGGCGATTCGGGGCCAGACCTATCCATGATGATTGAAGGTTCAAGTTTCGTCGGCTTCAATCCAATACGAGCAGGAGCAGAAGATGCATTCACTAAAGCTGGAGTTCCTGTAATAGAGAGTAGAGACTTACGAGAAATTTGGAATCCAATCTTTGGTGAAGATTTCCCAAATCAAGAATAATTCAAGCGAATGGGATTGAAGCTGTAGCATGTGTATGTAGATTCACTACTGTCAAGATGCAGGGCTTTGGCTGAAATCCTAACATTCTTTGATAATCTGTCTGATTCTGCCATGTTGAAGAATGAACGATTGTGGTTCCCTTGTGATTTCCGACAAAATGCCCATGCACGTGGCCTGTGACAAAAATATCGGGAATACGTTGTATCACCATCCTGTCTTCGGGTTCTGGTGAAAGTGGGGTCTTACCACCCCATGAAGGAGCAAGATGACGCCTCTCCAACATAGCCCGCATTGCCATATCTGGTTTCGAATAAGTCACGGATCTTAGACCAGCAACGAAGTCATCAATACTCTTGCCATGATATGAAAGAATACGAACCCCATGCAAACTGAATTCACACGGATTTCCAACGAATACGGTATCTGAGTAATCCTGTTGCACCTCGGGGTCTAGGGCAGGTTGAGGTTCAGCAGGACGGACAGCATCGTGATTTCCGGGTAATATGACAACATCTACCCAATCGGGAAGACCCTCTAGTAATCGTGCCAATTCACCGTATTGCTTGAATAAATCAGTAATTGCTAGATGTCGTTCTTGACCTGGATAAATTCCAACACCATCTACACCATCTCCACTTAGGACGAAATACTTCACAGTCCTCGCTAAAGGATCGGTATTGAACCATTCAATCATCTTCTCCCATTGTGGTCCAAGGAAAGTTTTCGAACCCACATGGACATCTGAGAGAAATGCCGCTGATACCGCTCTATCAGCAGAAGCTGCGGCTTTAGAATGCTGATTCAAAGGAGGCATGTGGATATCTGAAACACTGAATACAGGATCACGATTACCTATGTAGAAATGGCCACTTACGCCTACTACATCATCATTCATCAGGCCATCCAAAGAAGGGTGTAACGGTGAGGCTCCCGAAGGGGGCCTAAGTGAACATTGTACTTGTTGAGTCTCGTCCTCAATTGCAAAACTTAGATTTCCAGCACGAGTCCATCTAGCGTCCGAGACTAAACCCACTAGTGTCACTTCGTAATCACGACTTGAATGCCGCTGACGGTTTCGCCACGCCTCTACTACACTAATTGGACGGCGAGGCAAGGCTCTACCAGCCAGCATCATATGGCGAATTTGCTTTAGCCTATCTGAAAAAAAGGATTTTATGTCTGACATTTTACCTTCGGTTTTTGATGCACCGGTTATGTCAAAATGGATTTCAATTTCAGCATCCACATCACGAGCCTGCATTGGAAATTCATCGAGACGGTAATGTTCGAGGCCATGAGGCCTGGGAGCCGGAGAGGGTTCAGAAGATCGCACCGGAGCGAGGACTCTTCCAATTGCCTCTCCAGATTCAGGTCGGGCGAGTGTGGCTTGTAGGCTGACAGGGGATGGAGCAACGGATTCTATCGTATCCTCAGTCGGCACGAGAGTAAGCAGTTCATCGATAACCTGTCCGGTTAACATCCTTGTATTAGCAGATGTGGCCGCTTCAATAAGTGGTATCAGATTTGGTAAATTCTGAATTTTCATCCTAGCCTCAGAACCCATAACGACTAGGCCTGCTGCTGCAAGAGTCCGATGCTTCTCAGACCAATCATCAGCCGACATACTATGTATGTCGAGCCAGACCGCTCATGATGATATCGCAAGATTATACTCCCGAAGTAAGTTCGACAGAGTTCATTCATCCCAATCTGTGAGAGATGCAAGATCAACTTGCTGAATTTCATCTGCCACTGTTTTCGAATCTTCTTTAGCCCAAGCAAAATTACCTTCCCATTGTTCAGATTTGGGGTCCATTTGAGAGGTGTCTAACTGAGGGCTGCCTTCGGGGCGGTTGTTTACTTCTGCCAAACGAGCCTCATCTGCATCAACCCTGTCCATCAACTCTAGAGCGAGACGTAGTGAAAATGCAACGAAGGAGCGCTTGTTATCTAGTCTGTCATTTTCACCGAAATCCTGTCGTCGAACAAGAAATTGATCTCCGGCAGTAACGGCTACGTGAACGAGGCCTACTTCCTTAGTTGCAGTTGCACCACCAGGTCCTGCTATACCAGTAATGGAAATTGAGAAATCTGCATCTGAGCGATAGCGGGCGCCGCGAGCCATCTGAAGAGCAACTTGGTGAGATACAGCTCCTGCTTCATCATTACCAAATGCATTCTTTTCGACACCCAACTCGCGCATTTTTGCTTCATTGTTGTAGGTAATCCAGCCCTGCTCAAACCAATTAGAGGCCCCGGAGATATCAGTAAAGGTCGAAGAAAGTAATCCTCCTGTGCAAGACTCGGCTGTGGATATGCTCCAACCGCGTTTGCGGAGGCGTCTACTCAGCCTCGAAGCGAGGGCTGCAGTCTCTTCGACCACGTCCCCTCGCTGGACTTGCCCTTCTTGACTCTTTCACATGAGACAAACTTTCAATTATTGAGAAAAAACAAGAGTAATTACAGCAAAAATGCCTTCTAGTGAGTGATTATTGGTGGGCCCGACCGGAATTGAACCGGTGATCTTCGCTTTGTAAGAGCGACGTCATAACCCCTAGACCACGGGCCCCGAGAGAGAACGCGGGCGCGACGTGTTCAAATGATTGGCGGTTGAATATCCTCCCC
>Ga0208894_1002310_pt1 | contig 10449 bp, 10 predicted proteins | sample ETNtaG_12_FD_185752 | JGI IMG/M metagenome (GOLD analysis project Ga0208894, IMG submission 185752) | Marine microbial and viral communities from oxygen minimum zone, Eastern Pacific Ocean - ETNP201306SV49 (SPAdes) (version 2) | ecosystem: Environmental > Aquatic > Marine > Oceanic ... | reverse complement strand
ACCCCAATCTCTCGTCGAGAAATCAGGGTCTTTCGTCAGTAGCGGGGATAGGATTTGAACCTATGACCTCCGGGTTATGAGCCCGACGAGCTACCAGACTGCTCCACCCCGCGATCGGTTTAATTTAACACGAAATCAGCCTGCTGGGCAATCGCTCCGTGAGGAACTTCAGGACCGCTTAAACTGGAGTCTGAGGGGTGTACCATGAAGATCCAACCCGGCCCTGAACTGGTTTTCCAGGTAGTTGCGGTAAGAGACGGGGATGAGATCGGGAAAGTTGCAAAATAGAGAAATCCTTGTCGGACGGGAGCCGGTCTGTGTGGCGTACTTGATCCGAATATGCTTGCCTCGAACCGCCGGTGGGGACAGCTTCTCCACGGCGCCTTTTAACACACTGTTGATCTGTGATGTAGCATGCTCCGCGGACCATGCGGCGTAAACTTTTTCACATTCCCCAAGAAGAGAGGAGACACGCTGTTTCGTCTTGGCAGAAACAAACGCAACAGGATAATCTTTGAGAGATGAAAATTGGTACCTTATCTCTTCCTTTAATTCTTTCATTGTGTTGGTACTTTTTTCCACAAGGAAACAAACGCAACAGGATAATCTTTGAGAGATGAAAATTGGTACCTTATCTCTTCCTTTAATTCTTTCATTGTGTTGGTACTTTTTTCCACAAGATCCCATTTATTCACCGCAAGCAGAAGGCCTTTTCCCTCCCCGATCACTTCTTCTACAATCTGCTGATCCTGCTTCAGGAATCCTCTTTCGGCATCGGTAACCACTACCGCCACATGGGCATTCTCCAGAGCCCGGCGCGTTCTCACCGTTGAGTAGAATTCCACATCTTCTTTCACTTTTGCTTTTCTCCGGAGCCCGGCTGTATCTACGAGAATAAACTTTTTACCGTGGTACTGCAGCTCCGAATCGATGGCGTCCCGGGTGGTGCCGGGGATATCTGTTACGATGGATTTGTCTTTTCCCAACAGCCGATTGGTGATGGACGATTTACCTACGTTAGGGCACCCCACAATGGCCACACGGATATTGTCCTTCTCATCCTGCATAGTCCTAACGGTGAAGAGGCGCTCTGCCACACCGTCCAGCAAATCTCCTATCTTCCTTCCGCCCAATGCTGAGACAGAATGGAGAGTCTCCATTCCAAGCCCATAAAATTCAGCGGAGAGTGATTCCATTTCATTGTTGTCAATTTTGTTCACCGTGAGGATGGCCGGTTTTTCTGAGAGCCTCACCAGGTCAGCCAAAACTTCGTCCGATGCTACAATACCATCTTTTCCGTCTACCAGAAAAAGGACCAGAGCAGCCTCTTGCAGAGCCAGCTCCACCTGCTCACGAACCGCAGCATCAATGACATCCACTTCATGAGGGATGTAACCACCTGTATCCACCAGCCTGAACTGTTTGCCGTTCCATTCAACGGTCTCATAGATGCGGTCCCGGGTAATCCCCTCTTGCTCATCCACAATAGCGTGACGCTTCTGAACGATGCGGTTGAAAAGAGTTGACTTCCCTACATTGGGCCGGCCGACAATGGCAACTATGGGTAATTGGGACATGGCGAAATTTAGCTGTGGATCCTGAGAAACAGAGGTCTGTTTAGCTGAGCGCCCGAAGGGAATCGAACCCTCATGACGAGCTTGGGAAGCTCGGATGTTACCTTTACATCACGGGCGCATATGTTGGTGAAATTTAGCAGGGAGCCTTGGAAATAAATCATAAAAAGAGAAAAATGGCCGGGTTTCTCCTTGACTCAAAAGGCGGCGAAATCTATATTTTACCTACGACTCGCGGGGCATTCCACTTCGGTTCCTGATCCAGTGGGGTCCTTAGTTGTATAACATAACTTGGAGTAGCCAATGGCAGATGCCATGCAGTTCGAATTTCCTGTATCTGGCTCCAAGGAGAAATCCTCGGGCAAGATTATTGGAAGTCTCGATATTGAAAAGAAAGATGCGGAACAGGGCCCTGAAAGTGACCTCCCGGAAGTTTTAGGCGAAACTACACCTGCACACTATACCTTAGAAGAATACTATAAGGAGGACGAGCTCGGACAGGAAGTCCTTCAGAAAAAGTATCTCGCACCGTGGGAAAATAATCCTTACGATATGTGGAAGCGGATCGCAAAGGCTATGGCTTCCGTTGAGAAAGATATTGATCTTTGGTACAAAAGGTTCTTTACCATTCTTGAAGATTTTCGATTTGTTCCCGGTGGCAGGATTATGCATGGTGCCGGACGGGATGACATTACCACCACACTGAACAATTGTTACGTTATTGCTATCAAGAAAGATTCGATCAAAGCTATTTATAATGCCATTCAGGATGAAGCTATCACCTACAAATATGGCGGTGGGTGCGGCCACGATCTTTCTGTACTCCGCCCCAGCAGATCAGCAATCGGCGGGACCGGCGGTGAATCATGCGGACCTACGGGTTTCATGAATCTGTTCAGCGAAAACACAAACACTATCGCCCAGCACGGACGGCGCGGTGCAAACATGCAGACCATCCGCGTGGATCATCCAGATGTGAAAAAGTTTATCAGCATTAAACGCGGTAATGTGGATATGGTGAAATATTCCAACATCTCCGTGTTGCTTACCCATGAGTTCATGAAGGCGGTTGAGGATGATACAGATTTTGATCTGAAATGGGGCGGCAAAGAATACGACACTGTGAGAGCCCGAGAACTTTGGGAAGAGATTGTAACATCAGCCCACGAAAGTGCTGAACCGGGCATCATCTTCTGGGATACCATGAAAGACTATCACAATGCGGAATACTGTTCGCCCCTGGTCTCAACGAATCCTTGCGCTGAACAGCCGCTTCCTGATGGCGGGTGCTGTAATCTTGGTTCCGTCAATCTGGCCCGTTTTGTAGATGAAAATGGCCAGTTCATGAATGACGTTTTTCGCGAAACTGTCGCTATCGCCACTCGCTTTTTGGACAATGTGGTAGACTATAATGTGGACCGACATGCATTGGATGTTCAGAAGGAAAATGCGTCGAACGACCGCCGTCTTGGTATCGGACTGCTCGGCCTTGGAGATATGTTTATTAGAATGGGCATCTCCTACGACAGTGATAAAGCACTAGAGGTGGCTGAGAACATTTGCAAAATTATGCGAGACACCACCTACGAAACATCTGTTCAGATCGCCAAGGAGAAAGGTCCTTTCCCCAATTTTGACTGGAAAGGATTTTCCAAGAGTAAGTTTGTTTCCGGACTCAGTGATGAACTCCAGGCAAAGATCAACAAACATGGGATCAGGAATGCAACACTCCTTACCGTTCCGCCTACAGGAAGCGGTGCCATTGTGGCCAGAGTCACTTCCGGCATTGAACCAGTTTTTCAAACCTCTTATTTCCGACGCGTTAAACAGAATGATGGGCACGTTAACACCTTTAAGGAATTCAAGGTCTACCACCCTGGTGTTATGGAACTTTTCGGAGATGACAAGAACCTTCCTGATTATGTTGTTACTGCCCACGACATTGATCCCTTTTTCCGAGTAAAAATGCAGGGTGTCATTCAGAAGTATATTGATTCATCCATCAGTTCTACGGTGAACCTCCCCTCCGATGTTGAAAAGAAGACCGTTGCAGATATTTACCTGGCAGCCTATAAAGCTGGTCTGAAAGGGATTACGGTCTATCGGGAGAGTTCCCGGGAAGGGATCCTTATCTCTGAGGAACAGAAAGCCAAGGATACTGAGGAAACCATGCCTGCAACTCACAGAAAAAGCGGTGATCTTCGTCCCAGGTTCAGACCGGGCGTAACCCAGGGTGTAACCAAGAGGATCCGCACTGGAGAAGGCTCTCTATATATTACCATCAATGAAGACGAACACGGGCTATGCGAAGTTTTCACCACTATCGGCAAAGCCGGCGGCAATGCCGCCGCACAGTCTGAGGCTATCAGCCGACTTATATCTCTGGCCCTCCGTTCAGGCATCGATCCGAAAGACGTGGTCAAGCAGCTAAAAGGGATCAGCGGACCTAATCCCACTTGGGAAAATGGTCAGCTTATCCTATCTACACCGGATGCCATTGGGAAAGCACTGGAGTCTTATCTCTTTGATTTTGAGCATCCGGTAACAGCTGAAGATACGCCTGAGGAAGTGGCCAAAACTCGCTTTACTATGGTGGACTCTTCGCCATCGCAGCAGACAACCAACTACAGTGCCAGAACGATGACCACATGTCCCGATTGCGGCAGTGATATCTTTCATGAAAACGGATGTGTCACGTGTCCAAGCTGCGGCTTTTCCAAATGTGATTAGATTTTTCAACCCTTCTACGCTGGCCTCCGGAAATTCGGGGGCTTTTTTATTTAAAGTATAATTCCGAGTTTACAACGTCTGTGAAGCTTCAGGAGTCGAAACTGTCAACCGATAAGGGGTGTTGTGATTATATGAGAAGTAGCGTGGCAGAGACGGAGAGATCCCTGACTGAAACTACTGTTCCAGGAGTTCCTTTTCTTTTGCGGCAAGGAGACTGTTCAGATCTTCCATAGATTTATCTGTGGTTTTCTGAATCTGTTCGTGAGCATAACTCCCTTCATCCTCCGACAGCTGGTGTGACTTTTCCATCTCCCGCAACTGGTTGTTGATATCTTTTCGAACATTTCGCACCGCTACCCGGCCCTCTTCCACCAGATTGTGAATATGTTTAACCAGCTCGTGGCGACGTTCTTCAGTTAGTGCCGGAATGGGAATTCTTATGACGTTGCCATCATTGTTGGGATTCAGACCCAGATCGGCCGCCTGGATGGCTTTCTCGATATCGAAGATGACACTCTTGTCAAACGGCTGAACAACAAGGAGCCGTGCCTCCTGTGCCGTAATGGTCGCAAGAGTGTTCAGGGGAGCCGGGGAGCCGTAGTATGAAACCTTTACCCCGTCCAAAAGTGCGGGAGAGGCCCGGCCCGTCCTGATCTGTGCAAGTTCGTTCCGGCAGTGCTCCACCGCCTGACCCATTCGATGGTCGGCATCTTTTGTGAGTGGTTCAATTCTTTTCATAGTGCACCTACTGTTGTACCAAGATTATTACCTTCGAGAATCTTTCTGAGGTTCCCGGGACAGTTAACATCAAACACCACAATGGGCAAATCATTTTCCCTTGCCATGGTGATGGCCGTCATATCCATCACTTTGAGATCGCTTTCAATAACTTCTTTGTAAGAGATAGAATCAAATTTTTTCGCATCGTCAGATTTCATGGGATCTTTATCATAAACACCGTCAACTTTAGTCCCTTTCATAACAGCTTCAGCTTCAATTTCCGTAGCACGCAATACCGCCGCTGTATCAGTGCTAAAATAAGGATTTCCCGTACCGCCCGCAAATATGGCAACCCTCCCTTTTTCGAGATGGCGAACAGCCCGACGACGAATGTACGGCTCAGCCAGCTGAGAAATTGATATGGCTGTCAAAGTTCGTGTCTGGCAACCGTTTTTTTCCAGTGCATCTTGAAGTGTAATGGCATTTATAATGGTGGCAAGCATCCCTAAGTAGTCGGCTGAAACCCGATCCATCCCCTGCACTTCAGCCAATTCACCCCTGATTATATTGCCGCCACCAATGACGACACCCACTTCAACACCTAAATCTCTGACAGACTTGACTTCATCAGCAAGAGCCTTTGCTTTGACGGGATCAACACCAAAACCTCTCTCTCCGGCAAGGATTTCTCCACTCAGTTTGAGCAGAACTCTCCCGTAAACAGGTTTTGACATTCAGTGGTTGGAATTATTCGGCTTGGCCGTTTGAAGAAAGCGCGTCGCCTACCTCAAAGCGTGAGAAGCGGGTAATGGAGATGTTCTCTCCCAGCGTCGCGATGGTCTCCATCAGAATATCCTGAACGAATTTGTCGCTATCTTTGATAAAGGATTGCTCAAGAAGACAGCTTTCCTGATAAAATTTTTCTATTTTGCCCTCGATAATTTTTTCAAGGACGTTGTCTGGCTTACCTGATAATTTGGCCTGTTCGGTGAAAATTTCTTTCTCTTTATCAACCACAACGCTGTCTATACCATCCCGGGTTACTGAGAGAGGATTCGTGGCAGCTATTTGCATGGCAATATTTTTTACAAACGACTGAAATCCATCTGTCTTGGCTACGAAATCGGTCTCACAGTTTACTTCCACCAAAACGCCAATCCTGTTGCCGGGGTGAATATAGGATAAGACAACACCTTGGTCAGCCTCCCGGCCCACCTTCTTTTCAGCCTTAGCAATACCTTTTTTTCGGAGAAAATCGACAGCTTTTTCAACATTGCCGTCACTATCCAAAAGCGCCTCTTTACAATCCATGATGCCGGCACCAGTACGGCTTCTTAAGTCCTTTACAATACTTGCATCAATTGTCATTTGACTTTTCACTCTCCTTTTCTTCCTTGACCTCTTCAGGCTCTTGGACATCTTCCACGGCCGCTATCTCTTCTGTCTCAGAATTCTGTGCCTCACCATCTTCTCACCATCTTCTGATAAGGACTCCTCTTTTTCTACAACGATTTCTTCGCTTTCGGCTTCCTTTGGTTCAGCACCCTCGGCCCTCTCTCCATTCTCAGAAGTGATACTTTCAGCTTCAGCGGTTTCTCCCCCGTCCGCCGCCACAGGTATTGCCCCCCCATCAGGATAAGCAATTGAGCGCGCATCACAGATGGCTCTGGAGACTTCACCCACAATCAGCTTTATGGCGCGGATAGAATCATCATTTGCGGGAATGGGATAATCGATGACCTCTGGATCAGTGTTGGTATCCACAATGGCCGCCACAGGAATCTCAAGCCGATGAGCCTCATTAATGGCGATGGATTCGTGCCTCGCATCTACAATAAAAATAGCATTGGGAAGTCGCTTCATGTCTTTGATACCGCGGTGAAGATCCTGAAGCCGGATCATTTCACGCTCCAGAGAAAGGATTTCCTTCTTAGTGGCACTTTCGTAGAGCGGACTTGATTCCTTCTCAAGAAGCTGCAGCCGCTTGATACTCTTTCGGATGGTAGAAAAGTTAGTCAGGGTACCACCTAGCCATCTTTCTACCACGTAGAACATTCCGCATTTATCCGCTTCCTGCTGAATGATATCTTTGGCATTCTTTTTAGTCCCGACAAAAAGAACTTCCCCACCGTCGGCAACAGTGTCAGTAAGAAAATCAATAGCCTTGGTCAACCCTTTAAGAGTTTCCTCAAGATTGATGATATGGATACCGTTCCTCTCCATGAGGATATATGGTTCGTAGTTGGGATGCCACCTGCGAGTGAGGTGTCCGAAGTGTGCTCCGGTACTCAGCAGGTTATCAAAAGTAACTTCCAAACAGTGTCCTTATCTCTTGGAGAATTGGAAGGCGCGTCTAGCACCGCGGAGACCATATTTCTTCCGCTCTTTTTCACGGGCATCACGGGTGAGGAGACCGGCCTTTTTTAAAACCGGTCTTAAATCTGCATTGGCTTCAACCAGCGCTCGGGAGATCCCATGGCGAATAGCACCGGCCTGACCTGAGAGACCACCGCCATTCACGCTTGCCAAAATATCATAGTCACTGGATTCCAGTACTTCAAAAGGTTTTTCAACAATTTTCTGATCAATGGTACGCCCGAAATAATCCTTATAATCTCGACCGTTAACAGTCATTTTACCTTTTCCAGGTGAAATCCGTACACGGGCAACAGCAGACTTGCGCCTGCCTGTTCTCGCATATACAACATCAGATTTAGCTTTTGCCATGGATTAGAATTCCATCACTTTTGGTTGCTGGGAGGAATGGGGATGATCCGGTCCACTGTAAATTTTCAGATTACGCATCATTTGACGACCAAGACGGTTATGTGGAAGCATCCCCTTCACGGCATTTTGAATCACCCGCTCAGGATGCCGTCTCCTCATAGATGCCGTCTCCTCATAGTATACAAATCCACCTCTTTTGTCCCTCCTGGATATCCGCTGTGGGAAAAATAGGTCTTCTGCATCTCCTTGTTGCCGGAAACGCGGATCTTTTCCGCATTGACAACAACTACAAAGTCACCCATATCCATATGGGGCGTGTACGTCGGTTTATGCTTACCCTTCAAGATTTGGGCAACTTTGGATGCAAGACGCCCCAGGGCCTTATTCTCAGCATCAGCAACAAACCAATCCTTATGGATCTCGTCAGCTTTTATCGAATATGTTTTCATCCGGTTTGCCATTTAGTATAGCAAACAAAATTAGCCAAGAATCGTCTAACTCGACAAGGAGTTTTCCTAATAGCGCTTGAGGGTGAAATTATCTTTTATGACCTATGGGCCGACAGGGTTTTACAGGTAACATTATAATAGCTGAGAATGAAAAAATGTTAAAGTTCGAAAAGCTTTCCGCCCGTAATGGTCGCTTTTATGCGCCCTTTTAGGTATTCACCCAAAAAAGGTGTGTTCCGGGACTTGGAGTGGATGTGCTCTTCAGCAAAAGTCCACTCTTCATCAGGATCAAGGATCGTTAGCTCAGCCTCGATGCCGGCTGAGAAAAGATCTTCTTCAAAATCCATCACAAGCCGGGGATTGATCGTAAAACAGTGGATTACCTCCTCCAGATTCATGCCCAACCCACTGAGCACCTTCCAGGCGGCGCCAAAAGCACTCTCAAGACCTATCATGCCACACGGTGCCCAGTCAAACGGAGCCTCTTTTTCTTCAACGGTATGAGGTGCATGGTCAGTGGCTATGCAGTCAATGGTACCATCCTTTACTGCAGTCATGAGTACCTGTCTGTCATTTTCCGTCCGGATGGGGGGCGCCACCTTGTAGTTCGTGTCAAAAGAGTGAAGATCCTCATCGATAAAAAAGAGGTGATGTGGTGTCACTTCAGCAGTGATGTCCAATCCCCCGGCCTTTGCGCCGCGGATCCACTCTACCGATTTGGCTGAGCTGACGTGCGGCACATGGAGTCTTCCCCCAGTCATGGATGCCAGTTCCAGATCACGGTTCACCATGATCGATTCACTTACATCAGGAATGCCTGCCAATCCCAACCGGGTAGACCAAGACCCTTCGTGCATCTGTCCGTCCAGTTTCAGTGTTAGATCCTCAGCGTGATTGATAACGGGCATGCCCAGTGGCTCAGCGTATTCCAAAACTCTTCGCATTACGCCGCTGTCCATGACAGGTATACCATCGTCGGAGAACGCCACCGCTCCTTCCTGTGCCATGGCGCCCAGTTCCGTCAACTTTTTCCCTTGCTGCCCCACCGAAATGGCACCGATAGGATGAATTTTTATGGGAAGATCAGCCGCTTTTTCCACGATGAAGCGGATCGATTCTGGAGAGTCCAAGGGCGGCTCTGTATTTGGCATTGCACATACCTGGGTAAAACCGCCTGCAATAGCGGCTTCGGCACCTGTGGCCAGTGTCTCCTTATCCTCCCTTCCAGGTTCACGAAAATGAACATGGACGTCGCAAAATCCGTGTGTCACCACCTTTCCGCCTGCATCATAAACTGTGGCACCATTGGCTGATATCCTCTTCCCCACTTTTTCGATACGGCCGCTGCTGATGAGAACAGAGCCGATGAAACGTTCCCCTTTGACGGGATCGATGATATCACCATTCTTAATAAGGAATTGTTTAGGTAGCGCTTTCCCTTTCATGATTCCTCTGGTTGATCTCCCAGCAAGAGGTAAAGTACAGCCATCCGAATAGCGACGCCGTTAAGCACCTGATCCAGGATGATGGCGTTCTCACTATCAGCCACATCACTGTCAATTTCAACACCCCTGTTCATGGGTCCTGGATGCATGATTGTGATCTGTTTTTTCAGTCGCTCAACCCGTTCTCTTGTGATACCAAAAAGGTCCCTGTACTCCCTAACGGATGGAACATAACTGACCCCTTGTCGCTCCCGCTGAATTCTCAGGACGTTCACGGCGTCCGCCCACTCCAATACTTCATCAACGTCATAATTGACCGTAACACCCAGCTCTTCGATGTTCACCGGCATAAGGTTGGGAGGACCGCAAAGCATCACCTGGACACCCATCTTCACAAGACCGTGAATATTGGACCTCGCCACGCGGCTATGTGTTATATCACCGATAATGGCCACCTTCAAACCATCCAGTTTTTCCTTCACCTCCAGAAGACTCATCATATCAAGGAGCCCCTGTGTGGGATGTTCGTGGGTACCATCACCGGCATTTACCACAACAGAATTCACATAGTTGATAAGGTGAATATGCGCACCGGGCACGGGGTGACGCATAACAATACAATCAATCTTCATGGCTTCGATATTCTGTGCCGTATCCTTAAAACTTTCACCTTTCTTGAGACTGCTACTACCGGCCGAGAAATTAACCGTGTCCGCAGAGAGTCTCTTTTGTGCCAGTTCGAAGGAGATTCGAGTCCGGGTGGAATCTTCGAAGAAGAGGTTAACAATGGTCTTTCCCTGAAGT
>Ga0208894_1002304_pt1 | contig 10462 bp, 6 predicted proteins | sample ETNtaG_12_FD_185752 | JGI IMG/M metagenome (GOLD analysis project Ga0208894, IMG submission 185752) | Marine microbial and viral communities from oxygen minimum zone, Eastern Pacific Ocean - ETNP201306SV49 (SPAdes) (version 2) | ecosystem: Environmental > Aquatic > Marine > Oceanic ... | reverse complement strand
GCGGATGGGGTGATTGGGATGAAGGCGAAGCCAGTATTGTGGCCATGCCAATCTTTCATGTCGCTGGGGTTAATGTTGGAGTGGTCGGCCTGTGCCAAGGGCTTACCAACGTCATTCTTAAAGATGTCGATCCTGTGGTCATACTAGATTTGCTTGAAAAATATCGTGTGAAGTATGCCTTTTTTGTTCCTGCAGTTATCTTGTTTTTGAACTCTATTCCAGGCGTACGCGACAGAGACTTTTCAAATTTAGACTTTTTGTTATACGGTGCCAGCCCGATTTCTGAGGACGTGCTACTCACCGCTAAGGATATTTTTAAATGTAACTTCTGTCAGGTGTATGGGCTCACTGAAACCTGTGGTGCAGGCACTATTTTGCAGCCAGAGGATCATGACCCATCTTTGGGGAAACTGCGCTCCTGCGGCAAAGCAGCACCAACAGCAGAAGTACGTATTATCGGTGAGCAAGGCCAAACTCTCCCCGCTAATGAGGTTGGTGAAATCATATACCAGTCTAAGGCCTTGATGAAAGGTTACTGGAGAAATGATGAGGCCACCGCTAAAGCGATACAGAACGGCTGGTTCCATACTGGTGATGCAGGCTATTTAGATGAAGATGGCTATCTTTACATACATGACAGAATCAAAGACATGATCGTCTCTGGTGGTGAAAACGTGTATCCCGCGGAGGTTGAAAACGCCCTCTTTGACCATGAGGCTGTTGGCGATGTGGCGGTGATCGGAGTGCCTGATGAGAAATGGGGTGAGGCTGTTAAAGCTGTTATCGTACTGAAACCTGGTATGGCGGCCACCGAGGATGAGATTATTGCCCATTCCAGGACGAAAATCGCTGGTTATAAAGTCCCCAAAAGCATAGATTTTACAGATGTGTTACCAAGAAACCCAACGGGTAAACTTCTCAAGCGCGAACTCAGAGAGCCTTACTGGCAGGGCAAAGAGCGTCAAATCAACTAGCGAGCCATGTTAAAATTGTATTTGTAGAGCACACTAGGCACTTCCACTGGCTCTCCGTCTATAAAACGGGGCACATACCTCAAAGAGCCGGCAGCTTTGAGCGCGGATTTGCCAAATCCTTGCCCTTTTGGCTTTTCTTCTATCACGGCGGGATTAAGCGCCAAACCCTCTTTCGAAACTGTTAACTCAATCACCGCATAACCTTCTTTGCCCCGAGTTTGCGCTCCGCGTGGGTACAGAGGTTGTGTAACAAACAAAGGAATAAAGCCCCGATCCTCAGTGTTGCCTCTGATCGGTTGTCTAGCCATGATCAGCACGTGTTCTGAAGCTTTGTCTTGCTGATTCGTGCGATCGTAGGCCTCAACTAGAAACGCGTGAGCATAACTTGCGATTGAGGAGTTCTTGGTAGCCTCAAGAAAAAAGGGGATTGATGACTTATATTTTCCTTGAGCCATCTTGGTTTTGCCTAATTGAAAATTCGCCAGTGACGCCCCCACCGACTCGAAGCCCTCTGCCTCATTGCTATAGAGTTTAAGCGCCTCCTTCAAAAATCTAGATTTAGACCTTAGTGAGGCGAGGTCACTCATTCCCGCGGCCAACAACGTGTCAGCATAGAGAATAGATCCCTCTCCAAAGCTTTCTTCTGCGATACTTAAAGCTCTATTAGCTTTCCCGGCATCTATCAATAGATCAATTAGCTCGGGGGAATCTTTACCATGAATGTTTTCATATAAATCTATCGCATTTTTAAGAACTGAATCACGCTCTTTGCCATCCAGCGTTTTGCCATAGTTGTAGGTTAGTATGGCAATGTTTTTGCTATCAGGCTCAAAAAGAGCCTTACCAATCTCCAGCGAGGTTTGAGCACACCTCTTCGTCCTCGATTTTCTAAGTCCATTCTTTGCAGCTTCTTTGTAGCAAGATTGGGCTTCATTAAATATTTTTATATTATCGGCTCTTGAAAGAGAGGCTTCCTGAGAGGTAAGAGAGGCACTAAGTAGAAAAGAACACAGTAATGTCAGAATTTTCATTTGCTAACTCCTTGTAAGCTGGAACCTCTTTTAACTATAGACTATCTAGAGCCGAGTCTAGCCAATTCATCCGATTTACATACCACTCTTTCATATGGTCGACCTCTTCTTGGTAAGTATCGAAAACCACCGAGTTTGGCCAAACATACTGGCCTATGGTTTGCCATTTGTCATTATTCTCTTGCTGCGCCCATTGCAACTGTTCGGCATAGGCGTCTATTTTGTTGAGAATAAAATCCTGGTTACCCTTAAAAAAAGCAAATCTAACTTTTACCTCTTCAACAAAAGCAGGATCTTGAAAAAGGCGTTCGTACCAAGGGTGATACTTTACCCACCAACCCTCTGCATAGCGACTGTCCGCATAATCTACATTGCCAAAAGACAGATCAAAGTCCCATAGAGGTCCCATCTTGATTTTCTCACCCGGCATCACATTTAAGAACATACTAGAGAAAAACATCGAATCAACATTTTTAGTTATTTCGCTAATCAAAAACCAATCTACAAAGCTATCAACATCGATGTATTCTGCATAACCTTCTGTCCCAATAGGATGGGTTTTAATATTTTCTGCAGTGGCCGCACCGCCCTCCCAGCCCGCCACACCACTTTGAAAATCCCCATTAGTAACAAGCTCTGTCCCATCCGAGGTAAGAACGCTGACATCATCGATCCATACCTGTCCGCCTTGATCGCCACCCATATCAAACAAAATACGACTCTGATCATCTCCAAAGCCAGTAGTAGTCTGAGTCAATGTGAATGTTTGCCATGCTGTTGTGAGGCCTACAGGCTCTCCTGCGTTTGTCCATGGGTCATGGTACAAACCAAGGCCTGCTATGATAGTGCGTTCAATCGATGACCTTGCTTTAAAGGATACCGTGTAATTAGAATCAGGGATCAACGTCATGGACTGGCTCAAGTTGACATCCCAAACATTCTCAGAGATTGTCTCTTCCACAACAAAGTAAGAGGTCATGGAACTGGAATCCGATATCGAATTTTCAAAATCATTAATCAACGTCTTAGCATAAACATACTCAGGGCTATTAGGCTCGAGATTCGGCTCTTTAATGTTAACTATGAATTTATCCGTGACAACACTATCAAAGTAGACATCATCAGGATCTAGCCGCGATAGCTGATCAAGCTCGAGCAAGTAACCGACATCACCCAGTGGGACTCGATTATCGCTCTCTTCAACCTTCTGCGTAATGTTATATGTGCCGTTATACTCATCATTTATGTAGACCTCGGCAAAACGCCCTTGCGGGGTCCAGTCTAGGTTACTCAAATAGCCCATTTCGAATGATATTTTATTTCGCAACATTGTTTTATCTGAATATTCAGCAAGAAATAACCACTTTTTATCGTTGGGCATTCCCAAAAACTCAGCTTTGTCATCAAGTTTCATCTGAAAAGGCTTTTTCGGGTGAAGCCCCCATGTCGAGTTACCACGACCACGAATTTTCATGCTCACTTCAGCAAAATCATCAAAATGCCTGCCGCCATCCACAGAGGTATCGCCCCGTACGTAGTCTTCTTTTGAGTCTATAGCTGCGGCGTCATCTGTTTTGAGGTACACGATTGGCAGACCTGTAAATTTGGTTAAGTCGACCACATAGTCTTGGATATCACCATCTTCATTGGTCACTGTGTAGGTTAGTTTATTGGTAAAATCGTTCTCAGTCGTTCCACTTTCTTGGACGACGTCTCCGATAGACACTGAAGTGCCAGTAAACTCAAAGTTTGCCACTAAAGCATTGACTGGTGTATTGGTTACAACGCGACCAGTAAACTCATTATTCTCCTGTAAAGAAAAGCTTACATCACTGTTCAGAACAGCATTGTTTGTAGAAACTAAAGAAAACTGGGTCATGGTTGGATCTGGTGCTGGATTAGGCACTGGATTGGGGGTCGGAGAAGAACCTCCGCCACCGCCACATCCTGTCAAAAACGCAACTAAAAAGAACAATGAAATTCTTACGCACATAAAATGAATCCTACAATGACAAAGTTAAGCTGAATTACGGAGCTAATTTATATTCTAACGGCAATCCATTTCTGCATAACGAGTCCAAACACCCCTATTCGAGGTTAAATGGGGCAACCGCTTATACCATTAGGCAACTAGCGAAGCTAAAACTCTTCGCTGGCCTTCAAACGGACGTCGACCATGCATAGCTAAAAAATTATCGACTAACGCTACATCACCTGTTTGCCAGGGGATATCGAACGTCAACAGATCAGCAAGTCTTATCACGACAGCCATATCATCATTGTTAATAGTCGAATAATCACCAAAGCAAATTGATTTTTCGCCAACATTTCTAGCATCTTGCCAACCTCGAAATGCCGCGATTAACTGATTGAAAAAAACTTTACGCCCATCCTTTGCTGTCCGTATTGCGGGAAGAACGGGTGTAGTTACATTAAGCGCACCATCCTCACGCCACTCCCACTGGTAATCTAGCCGACTAAGCTTAGCCTCAGCTTCTTGAGTTGTCTCAGCACTCAAGGTACTCCGCCAACTGCGCCCTTGCCCTGATGCTAAATCATTTTCAGCTGGCATAGTCTGAGAGTAACGTATTCCCTTTGCCTCACAAGATTCAATAAATCCAGGAATTTCTCGATTTAGATGCTCCAACAAAATATCTGAACGACAAATAGGCGTCGCACCACCAGATTCAGATGCCTGCTCACAAAAGAAAAATAATTTCGAAGGGTAAATGGGGGTTTGCGCCATTTCATGGTGAAGAAAGATTGATACCGATGGAGGCGCTTCATTTGCTGTAAACACTAGATCTGTTCGATTTTGCCTAACTGCGTTTGAGAGGGACTCTTCATAGGTAAAACTTGGCCAATCGAAGGCGCGAATAAAGCGATCAAATTCTTTGTCATTAGATATTTCTAGATCGCGAAACAATATAGCGCCATGGATTGCCAGGTTTTCCTCCAACTGGTTCTTATGACTTTTAAGCCAATCCGTTATAGACACAATGTCTTCAGCAGACTGGCCCATATAAACAAGCGGAAATACACTATCTTGATACTTTTGTTGGCCTGGGACGCTTGCCTTTTTAACTCTAAATGCATTCATTAAATATTCGCTCATCCATTAGTCATAAATTGAGTGGAATGCACCAAACGCGCTTTCACAGAACTTGCCAGGATCATTAAACCGGCGGTTTTGATTAAGTGCTGAAATGGCGTCCATTTCCTCATCGGTCAGATTGAAGTCTGACAATGACAGATTTTCAATTAGACGCTCGGGCTTGCTCGTCTTGGGTATCACTGCTGTACCTCTCTGCAGGCCCCAGCGCAATACCACCTGAGCGGGCGTTACCGATGCTCTTTCAGCCACTTTGATCACAACAGCCTCTGTAAGCACAGAATCACCTTTAGACGCCATATCTAAAGAGACATAAGAAAGTGCCCCTAATGGAGAAAAAGCGGTTACAGCGATATTATAGGACCGTGCTGTACGTATTAACGCATCCTGAGTGAGATATGGGTGAGACTCAATTTGTAACATTGCAGGCTTGATACGTGCGTAACTCATCAAATCATGCAACAGAACCGCGCTGTAATTACACACCCCTATCTGACGAGCCAACTGATTTTCTACAAGGCCCTCCATTGCAGCCCAAGTTTCACTTAGTGGAACTGAATCTAATTCCATAGCGGGATTGTCATCTTGGGGATTAAATATCCACTCAGGCGGGTACCGATCATTAATATCAACGTATTGAAGCGCTATTGGGAAATGAATGAGGTAGAGATCAAAGTAGTCTATCCCCAGGTCTGATAAAGACTTCTCGCAGGCTTGCTGGACGTATTCTTTACGATGAAAGGTGTTCCACAATTTAGACGTAATCCAGAGGTCTTCCCTACTACACAGTCCATCCTTAAGGGCTCTGGCAATGCCCTCTCCAACTTGTTGCTCGTTGCCATAATCAGCAGCGCTATCAAGGTGCCGATATCCATTTTTAATGGCATTGTAGACAGTCTCAGCCACCTCATTGGGTTCTAATTTCCATAAACCCAAACCAACAGCGGGCATAGTCTGGCCTGTAACATTTATCACTTGATTCATGAGTAATCCATTTTATTGGCTAAATTCTGATAGCTTGTTGTCAGCAAGGAACTGATCAATGTCAACCGCCTCGCCTGTGGCAATAGACTGTTGTGCCGCGCAGGCAATAATAATCGACCAAAGCCCTTGTAGTGGCGTTGCAGAGGTACTTAGGTTTCCCTCTAATTGATCGACAAAGGCGATGTGTTCATAGTATGTGGCACCATAATGTCCACTGCTCTCAATCTCCCGAGCATAGGTAACCTCAGTATGCTTTGACCCCCCAAATTCGCCCAATTCCAATGCAACCGTGGCACTCGATGGTTTTTGTTGGTGAATATTAAAAATTTCTCGGGTAACCAATCTGCCTCTATCTCCACAAATAACCATTTCTTCGGTAAAGTCATGACAAAACATATTTAGGGTAAAGTTACCTCGAATACCATTGTCATAATCGATGACAACAAAGGCGTGATCATCAATGTCAGCCGATTCTCCACCGTATTCAAAATCCAGAAAGTTCACCCCTTGGCCCCCAGAGGCATAAACCTTTTTTGGCTTTGCATCGGCTGCAAGATTCATCAAATCAAAGTAATGGCAGCACTTTTCAACCAAGGTTCCGCCGGTGTTCTTGTTAAACTTGTTCCACTGTTCTACTTTGTCTAAAAACGGAGGGCGGTACTCACTAATACTGATAGTTTTTATAGCCCCGATGGCCCCGCGAGATTGAACTTCTTGAAATGCTTCGATGTACTGCGCCTTGTAGCGATACTGCAGCCCGATCTGTAAAAAAGAGCTGTAGGAATCAGAGACTTTAACAATATCAGCTGCATCCTTGAGAGTTGTGGCCATCGGTTTCTCTAGGAAGATTGGCTTACCCGATGCCATCGCTGCAGAAAGAATATCAACGTGGGTATGATTCGGCGTACAAATCATCAAAGCGTCTACCTCTGGATCATTGCAGGCTGATTTTAAATCAGTATACCGAACAAGCTTCTCATCGCTGTAGGATCTAAAGTTTTGCTCCGCCATATCCATACTGTGAATCTGCTTATCATAGATACCATAAATACGGGCCTGACCTAGGAGAGTCGCAACATACATATGCTCCTGACCAATGGTTCCTGTACCAATGATCACCAGCTTGTGCGATGCCTGGGGGACCTTATACAAATACTTATCAGTATCGGTAATATGAGCCTGGCCTGCAGCTTTTTCAAAAAAACGTAACCTTGGTTTAACCACCTAGTAACACCTAATTAATCTCTTATTCGAAGTTGCATCTATACTATCCTAAGTCAAGCTCCCCTGTCTGCGAAACTGCGTAAAATTAAGAGTCAATTTATCAAAATAAATCAACACACGAAGTACCACTCGGACGGCAATATAGGTTAGTCTTACCCGCGGGATAGATCGTCAGTTCAAGTTTCCTTATCCAAAGGGATTTCTTTAAGGACCCTATAGTCGATCATGAATTATTACAGGAGAACTGAGTGACTTTACGTTGGCCCCAGGCGGTCGTTCTAATTTTGACTGCCCTATCAAGTTGTGTAGCTCTTACTGCTGGATGGGAAAAACCTTGCACCACTCGAAATAGCAGTCTGGCAGGCGCCAGACAAAACTTCCCTACTGAAATAACAAACAGGAGCTACTCTTGAGCGAACAGACCATTCAATTAGCCGTATTCTGCGCAGTTCTTAGCGCTATCGCCATCATTACTTATTTTAAATGTAGGGGTGAAAATAGACAGTCTGCAGACTCAAATAAAGAATACTTCTTAGCTGGTGGCGGCCTAACCTGGGTTTTTGTTGCAGGATCCATAACACTCACTAATCTTAGCACCGACCAATTGGTCGGCATGAACGGAAATCAAATGCTATTGCTAGCCCTATGGGAGTTGTCCGGTTTTGTCGGGTTAATGATTCTCGCTAAAGTATTTCTACCCGTTTATTACCGCAATAACTGCACCACAACCACTGAGCTTCTAGAACGTCGCTATAATAGTAAGCATGTGCGTGCTCTAGTTTCCTCAATGTTTTTGTTCATCAATGTCTTCGTGTTTCAACCTGCTGTAATTTACACAGGCGCTCTCTTCATGATCTCCATGACAGGAATAGAAGCTGACATACTTACTATTGCCATTGCTTTTGCGGTTCTTGGAGCAGCCTATGCGATCCTAGGTGGCCTGCGAGCAGTTGCCGTTTCAGACACCTATGGTGGTATTTTAGTCCTCGCCATGGGTCTACTGATCGTAGTTCTCTCCCTGATGGCTATTGATTTTGACTTTAGTGGTATCCCTGCTGATAGACTGACCCTCATTGGTGACAGCGCTTCGCCTGTACCATGGCATACATTGTTAACAGGTATGTTTTTAATCCAAATTTTTTACTGGAGCACGAACCAAACTATCACCCAGCGAGCCATGGCTGCACCAACGGTAAAGGAAGCGCAAAAAGGTGTGTACGCTGCGGCCTTTATTCGTGTGGTGTTTATTCCATCTATGGTTGTTATTCCCGGCATAGTAGCCTTTAAACTTTATGGTGACATTGGTGATCAAGCCTATGGTCGTATTGTCGGCGATCTACTGCCTGGGTGGTTATCGGGTATCTTTGCAGCGGCCATAGCTGCTGCTGTACTTAGCTCCTTCAACAGCATGGTTAACTCCTCTGCCGCGATGTATGTGTGCGATCTACACGAGGCTTACATCAATGATAAACCGAACCTACGCCTACTGAGCGGAGTTGCTACAGCCATTTTTGTAATTATCGCAGTATCTATGGTTCCTATTTATGCACAATCTGACAGTATTATTAATTTACTACAGGAACTATGGGGATTAATCAGCATGCCAATACTAGCGTGCTTTGCGGTCGGCCTACTGTTTCGCAATGTCGACTATCGCGCCGCTATTGTAGCGGTCATTATAGGTGTCCTTATGTACGCTGGTTTCATTTGGTTATGGATGCCTCTTCACTACATACACATGATGTTCTTTACATTCTTCACCTGTGTAGCCATGGCTTTGCTTATCAATCGATTTGGACTGGGCAAGAAAGCAGAGTTTATTGGCCTTCAGAAAGAACAATTACAACGAACAGTCCAATGAACATAAGTAGACACTTGCTGATTCACACCAGTTCAACCAAGGATTAAAAACGGAAACTAAACAATATGACTGATACCTACACACCACCCAAGGTCTGGAAATGGGATAAAGAAAGCGGCGGCCGGTTTGCTGCCATCAATCGCCCAATTGCTGGCGCTACTCATGAAAAAAATCTACCGATAGGCAAACATCCACTGCAGCTTTATTCTCTTGGCACACCCAATGGCGTTAAGGTCACCGTATTGCTCGAAGAGTTACTAGAGCTGGGGATTGCTGAGGCAGAATACGATGCTTGGCTTATTAACATTTCAGAAGGAACACAGTTTAGTGACGGTTTTGTGAATATCAATCCAAATTCAAAAATCCCCGCGTTGGCAGATCATAGTGGTAATACCCCTACTCGAGTATTTGAATCTGGCGCCATCTTGCTTTATCTCGCAGAAAAGTTTGATCGCTATGTACCTGCCTTGGGCTCACCATTGCGAGCGGAGTGTCTCTCCTGGCTATTTTGGAATATTGGCAGTGTCCCGTTTCTCGGAGGTGGTTTTGGTCATTTTTATGCCTATGCCCCGGAGAAGTTTGAATACCCTATTAACCGCTATGCTATGGAAGTAAAGCGTCAGCTCGACGTTCTAGACCAACGACTTGCAGACAATCAATATCTTTGTGGTGATGAATACACCATAGCCGACATGGCAAACGTCGCTTGGTATGGTGCTCTAGTGTCTGGGATTCTTTACGAGGCCGGTGAGTTTCTTGAAGTGTCTGGGTATACCAATGTTGTTCGCTGGGCCCAACAAATACAGCAGCGCCCAGCAGTAAAGCGAGGCCAGCGAGTTAATCGCGCATGGGGGGACGAGAGTAAGCAGCTTCTAGAACGACACAGTGCCAGTGATTTTGAGACCAAAGCTGAAAACTAACAGTGCCTCGCCAATACCATGAGCAATATTGGCAGCCTGCCCTTAGGTACCACAGATAACATCAAGAGGTGCGATACAAGTGAAAAATGAGCATGTTGGCTGGCTGTATTATTGGCAGCTGCACTCCAGCATTCTTAAGTGCATCTCCACTCATCTTTGATCCATTGATGACATCCAGTATAGATTTTGAATAACTCTTAGGTTCAGCAGGCCAAACAATATTCACCACGTAAAGGCTGTTACTGTCTAACCCCGCAAACTGTAGTCGCCCTCCAACACTACTTGAAAGACTATTTAATTGAATGTAGGGAAATAACGCTTCACTGCCATCCTGAGCAACGATACCAAAAGCACTC
>Ga0208894_1002292_pt1 | contig 10503 bp, 10 predicted proteins | sample ETNtaG_12_FD_185752 | JGI IMG/M metagenome (GOLD analysis project Ga0208894, IMG submission 185752) | Marine microbial and viral communities from oxygen minimum zone, Eastern Pacific Ocean - ETNP201306SV49 (SPAdes) (version 2) | ecosystem: Environmental > Aquatic > Marine > Oceanic ... | reverse complement strand
GCATTGAAGTAATGACTAAGCACTGACTCAAACGGAACCTCCGAGTTTGCCTCCTGCCATGCCTTGGCTGCTTGCCATGCCGGGGTCATATTACAAAATCTGCTAGTTCAGTTAATGTCATTTTAAACCGCTGTTTTTAAGTATCCACTGCTATCCTTGTAAATCGTACCACTGTCAAGACCACTACTCCCTTCGGGTACGTTGGCTAGAATTACATAGCCCGAAGAGTTGATGGTCATTCTTGCTGTTCCGGTATCTGAAATTATTAACGAGCCGTCAGAATCATCTCTGTCAAAATCCCAATAGCTAGTTGTGCTGTTAGAAATTGCGAATGTGCCTGCCACATCAAGTGTTTTCTGTGGGGACGGGGTGGCTATGCCACAGTTGCCCGACGAGTCGATGGTTAATCGTTGAGCGTCAGCCGTACCATCTCTAATCTGGAATTTATCCGAATCAGCACCATCAACACGCATCGTCCAAGTGCGAGCATCGTTATACAGTATATAACCACCAGTTGAATCTGCGCCTGTGTTTTGAATTGCAATGTACTGGTCATCAGCACCAGCAACGTGAAGAGGATAGGATGGAGTGCAGCCTATGCCACAGTTGCCCGATGAGTCGACGATAACGTCTTGAGTGGCGCCGGATTGAGTGGAGATGCAGAAGGAGGCATCATTAACGCGAATGCCTAAATCACCGGAAACCATTCCATTTATAGGGGCATCCGCGTCCTTGCTCACCCCTATGTACGCCTTCTGCGAATCATCAATCTGAAATCCCACCAACCCGTTGCCCGAAGTTGTGTTTATCGACAGCTTTTGATTTGCCGTACCCCCTATGCCGACGGAGCCTCCGTTTTCAAAAGTAACTATATCACTACCGGATGAGTTAAGTACCTGTAGCTTTGGCCCAGCCGCATTCGTGAGGGACATATAGTCAGAGCCAGCACCAGCCTCAAGGAAGGATAGCTTTGCCCCTGAAGTTTTAAGGCTAACATCACCAACCGAGTCGATGGCCATTGCGGTGGTCCACTCTGAAATAGTATCATCAGCCGAACCGCTTGCCACGTATTGGAAACTGTAACTCCCGCTTGTTAGTGAAAGTCTGTTCGCTGCCCCTGCTCCTATTAATTTATAAGCACCATCATAATACGCATTGTTAAGTAGGCTTGAAGAACTGACGGCATTCCCCATCAACCCCAAACCCGAACCAATTTGCAAAACCCCACCGACTGCACTCCATGCGCTTGGAGTGCATCCGATGCCGACATTTGCCCCATCAACCTCAATTGCAGAACTCAACGCGAGCTTGGACGTTGCGATTGCTGCCACTGAATTAACTTTAGCGTCGGTGATTGAATCATCTTCGATTCCTAACCCGCTCACTGCACCCTCAATATTGACGGTGGGATTGCCTAGCAAGTTGAGCGTGCTGATGTTTACCGCTTCACCCTCTTCAAAAACTTTGCCCGGAATTATTGATGCTGAAATCGCCATTGTCTTATTCTCCTTTTATATTTTACTTGTGTGCAGTTGCCCTGTGGACCGATGAGTCAGCCCCACATCATCAACTTTAATTCTGCCTTGATCGTTCGTGATCGTCACTTGGCAATACCGCCCTCGTTGGGGCGTGTACCTAAACTTCTCAAGCCACTCTTGCATTTTATCCAGATACACAGTGCCGCTCAGAGTCCAGTTCGGAACCCAGTCCTCACCGCCGATCTGTGAACCGTCTTCCAAGTGGATATAATCCCCCGACTCAGTTTGCAGATATGCATCTGGGTTGTTCGGGGCCGTCACACTGTAATCTTCCCGATACGCAGTGTTGTGAGTCCCGTCACGATTGCTGATGTCGTAAGGTTCGGCGTCAAATGGCCGAAAGTACCGAGTGCGGCTCTTGGTGCGATCAGTGCAAAGAGTAATCTCTTCGTCTACACCATCGGGCTTTACCTTAATTGTAAACTTCGGGTTCCACGTTTCCAGATTAACCGTCAGCGAATCATAACTCCTGTGGTCGATGTCCTGCGATGCGTACCCGCGAGTTGTTAAACTGAAGTTAATGTCAGCGATATTAATATTCTGAGTGCTGGTAGTGTCCCTGACATCATCAGTCGCAAAACCCTCCTCCATTAAATTAATAAACCCATCGTTGGAAGTGTAGAAGAGCCTGTCGCGGCCATTCCATTTGCTGGTAAAAAACTCCTTAATATTAACAGCAGCCCCCGTGTAGTAACTCCAGCTTTGGGTGACGAAGTCCCACACCAAGCAAACATCGCAGTACGAATTGTCCCTCGGTGCGGCAATATACAAACAGTTATCCCACGATGCCATTCGGATTTTATCATAGTAACGATGGTCAATCGAATTTACTAACTTCTGGATCGGCTCCGAAAGCGGGATATCAACCCCGTGTACCTTTCCTTGCTGGTTGCGCTTCAAGGAAACGACCCCGCGCTTGCTGCTGAAAAAATACACATCATCGCCAGAAGTGGCCTTCGCTCTTGGGGCCACGATTCCGTAGTTCGGGATGAGAGTCTCCAGCACCACGCTATCTGCGAAAGTAGCGTTAACGGTCTGTACTTTAACGCCGGTCATCACATGCACGCTCGACTCCTTGAAAATTAAAAGCTGATTCTCGCTGATTGTGTGGAGGTCTAAAATCGACGAATGTCCTCCTCGGTCAATCTGGAAGCCTTGATTGTAGTACGATTTGGTGATGTCCAGCACATCACTGAACTGCACCACATCCACCTTGTCATCGTAGGTGCTTGTCTCCACATCGTATGATGTCGCGCAGGCTAAACGGTTCTGGATATAAACGCCGCTTTCGCTATTCGGCATGGCATCATACTTCCTGTCCCATTTTGAATCCACGCCGGGTTCCTCCCCCGCGCTGGTTGCGTCATTAGCCTCCCAGAAGTTGAAATTCTGAGAAGCTGCTATGGTTCCGGTTGCTGTGTCAGTTGCCGGGTCGGATGCCATTGTATAGGTGAAAGTGTTTTGTGCCTCAGTAGATTCAGTGACCTTATAGCGTCCATTGTACTCACTCTGGGTTGCCCCACTTACAAAAAACTCCATGCCTGTTCGGTAACCTGTGGACCCGCTAAAAGTAATGGTTGCTGTAGTGCCAGTGCTTACAAGGCTGCTCGGCGTAAAGGTCGGCCCGTGACAAACACGGTCACCCGAAGCGTAAGTTTCCGATGAGTCCCAAACCTCAGTTACATCCACAAACCCGTCTGCCAGCGTGGACATGACAAGGGCATTCATTAACTTCCCACGATGCATGAGTAGCTTACCAAATGCCTGCGTGAAGGTTACATCGTCGTCAATCGTCAGGCCCGTGGGTAGAGGCACTTCAATGGGGTTATTGTTCTGGCGGGAGTAATAGCACTTACCATCCACGGCCATGATTAGGTACTTAATTCCTGCGGAATCTGAGAAGTTTCCTACACCGTGGATTTCGCCCCACGGGTTTATTTCATTGCTAATCTCTGGCGCGATATTGTTATAGCAGGCAGGCTTCACAATCCCCTTGCGCGTTTCAGCAACGCCATTGCGGAAGCGTACATTCTGGGCATCAGTCACCTCTCCCGCTTGAAGGTTGGCAGGGTTTGACCTGTCCACCATTCCCTTAAACCCAGTGTCTCCCGCTATGTTAGATTGTGCGTCTCTCGGCATTAATCTCCTCGCTCTATCTCAGCTTCCAGTTCCGCTATTATGTCCAGTGCCTCGGCCACCCAATCAGGTGCTGCCGTCGTCGCCTTCCCGAACGACGGGTGAGCTATCAATCTCTCCCCGTTGTCCAGCCTTGGACTCAAGCACCCTGTCGATAGCAGCGCGATTACGATCACGCTTCTCACCCAACCTCTCCAGTGCTTGTTTGTCATCCAGTTTACTTCCTATCCCTTTAAGCTGTTCAACAATCTCAGGGATTGCTGCCAGACCTTTCAGGGCTTCCAGTATCATTAGCTGGTGGGTGGATTCTCAATCTCAGCAGCCTTTACATTTCCACGACTAGTACTGTACCCCAGTGCAGCCAGTGCTGACGCAATGAATGCTACCGATTTTTCTATTCCAGTTGCGCCAGCTTCGGCTATTAAGCCGCTTCCATAGGCTAGTCCAACCAGCATTGCCGCTGCACTTAGCCAGAACTCTGTCGTTTTATATCCCGGTTTCTTCATAGTATCTTTCTTTGTTATTTTGGTTAATCCACCCGATCATCCCTGCCCCTCAAAATCTCTCTGCACTTCAAAATGATATAGACCAGGCTGGCTAAACTGATTCCGATTTTAAGGATCATGTCGATTTCCATCAGCCAATTCCCGAGGCCCGTGCCGCTCGCCAACAAAACTTTTACATCGTTAAAATTAAACAGTTTCATTTTTCACCTTGACCCACTGTTGGATTTCTTCGTTCCAATCATAGTAGTATTCAGCGTTAAATATATCGACCTCTTCAGGACACTCCACTGGAGGAATCCATTTAGTCGTCTCCCCGTCCAAGGTCCAGCTAGGGTACGGCTGTGGCGCGTGGAATATGTTCAAGTCTTCGCTGTAGATGCAACCCACTCCAGCATAAGTACCTCTAAGGGGTACTCCCCCCAGTTCATGAACTCCGTTTCTAGTGTTGTACGAAGTCTGAACGTACCTGTTTTTGTTCTTATAAAGTTTCTGAAGGAAGTCTATGCCCTTCTGCTCCACCTCTTTCCCTTCGGAATCAATTAGCTCATCATTGTGGACTGCATATAAATGCGTCACAATGTTGCCATCTCCGATTTGAGCAAAGTGTGCCATTAGGTTGAGGACCAAGTTATTGAACCGCTTCCGGTCCATTTATAAATATAGTAACTGCTTGTGCTTAAATCTGTTGGGGTGCCAGATACCGTAGGTGCGGAAAGCGTTACGCCGTCTTGGACTTTTGCGTATTTTATTACAACAATCCCAGAGCCTCCCGCCTGACCGTCCCACCCGCTCAGACTTGCGTTTCCTCCTCCGCCACCACCTGTGTTAGCTACCCCGTCTTCTGCGCGAGTGGTCGATGAGGTTGAATACCTTCCTCCATCACCACCAGACTGCACTCCTCCTGCTGATCCACCATCTGGGTCAGAGGATGCATTTTGCGAATAATAAAGTCCTCCTCCACCACCACCAGCGTATGCAACCGCAGAGCCAGTTATGGAGTTTGATGTAGCGTCTCCGCCTGTGCCGATATTTCCTTGAGTCGTTGTGTTTGTGGATATGTAACCGTCTGCCCCAGCAGACCCAGCACCGCCACCGCCAGCGGCGCAGATGTAAGACCAAGTTCCGTAGACACCACCATCTCCTCCTTCATTTCCGTCTCCGTAGCCGCTGGCTGATCCTCCATACTTTAGAACAACTCCGGCGGCGTCCCCTCCCGGTACGGCTCCACCACCACTGCCTCCATCACGACCCTCTCTTTCAGCTTGAGCTGTATGTATATATCCACCGCCACCGCCACCGCCATCACACTGGGAGATGTCCATTTCCATTGGGTCCACTATTTTAGATTCTAAACCGTTGTCGCCCCGGTCTGCGTAACTTGCATAAGACCCTCCTGCTCCACCCGTTCCTACGGTGATAATATATTCCCCCTCCTCAGAAACACTCTCGGCTGTAACATAATTATAACCACCAGCACCGCCACCGCCACCGTAGTATGGACTGCCAGCACCGCCACCTCCACCAACGACAAGGTAATCTATCTCAGAGGGCATAGTTGCTGATGATGCTGGCGCACCTGAACTAAACCGATATGGATTGATGATGTTACTCATTCTTTAAGTCCAATAACCCAGCAACCACACCTTGAGTCCTGTCGCAGCACCATCTCCTTCATAGGTTACATTTACTGCAACAAAATCGTCTTCATCCAAATCGTAGCTTCCTGCCGAACCGTTAAAAGTTGTAGTTGCAGCGGTGTAGTCTGTTGAGGAGTCTAAATCAGTGTCCAGCATATCTGTCCCGCTGGAGCTTGGGTCGTCTGCTCGGTCATCTAAATTTAACGTAAGGCCCATAGTGTCTGCTGTAGTTAAGGATAGTTTAACCTCCGTAACCGTCATGGCTCTTGGAACCATAAAGGTGGTCTTCACCCCTCCCGAATCAATAACGGTAGACTCGTCCGAACAGGCTATGCAGATTTCTGCTGGTAAAGTCTGCCACTCGATTGCGTTAGCCGCTGAGTTAGTTCCTAGAACTTGTTTTGCCGTTCCTACAGCCGTTAATCCAGTGCCGCCTTGAGCTACTGTGATTCCTGTGGTGAGGCCAGTGAGACTAGTGATGTCGCCATTCGCTCCCTGAGCTGCGTAACTGTGAGTGTGACTAGCTGCGGCAGCACCAATGTCGCTCAGAACTTCTGATGCTGAACGTCCCTCGGCTTGATTGCCGTCAATTCTTAAAAAATCATTATCAGCTAACGAGCCAGAACCAACAGCCGAAATTACTTGATTGGAACCAATCCCGTAATCCATTGAAAATTCTGAACCGGATAAAACTATTCCTGCACCGGCAGTGTACGAGCCTCCCCCTGAAGCCGCTTTCCAAATTGCATTGCCAGTAGAAGTGTCCTTGGTCAATACATGCTCATTCGTAGCTCCAGAAACTGCGCTAAGAGAGTCGATGGCAGCTTGAGCAGTACCCGCCCCTGTGCCTCCGTGGGTTATTGCAAGGTCTGTGGTTAATCCGGTGAGGCTAGTGATGTCTGAGTTGGCTCCTTGAGCCGCATAGCTGTGAGTATGCCCTGAAGCCGAAGCCCCGATGTCGCTCAGAACTTCTGAAGCACTACGGCCCTCTAGTCCATTAGCGGTGAATCGTGCAAAATCATCATCGGCAACGTCAGCGGCATCGATCTGAACAACCTTATCATCGGCAATACCAACATCCACATTGAGAGTTGCTTCACCACTTGTTGCACCGCCAGTTAGTCCAGTACCCGCAACCACGCTCGTTATATCGCCTGAACCACCTCCAGCAACAGCAGCCCATTTCAGGCCGGTTGCCGTGGTGGAGTCTACCGTAAGCACATGGTCATCAGTGCCTCCAACAGTCAGTACCGTTGCAGTGTTGTCAGCCGTGGCTACCGCGATGTCTCCTTTAGCAGCCCATGTCGCGTCTGTGGCGATTGGGACGTTTGTGTTTAACGCATTCCATGTCGCCGCACTGGCAATGTTTCCGTCAGGCAAATTGCCAGTGACATCGGCAGTTAAATCAATCTGACTGCGCGTAATCTCTTGCCCGCTGATTGTTATGTAATCGGGTGTCCCTGCTAATGTTACCCCCGTCGAGTTGTCTGTACCCGAAGCGTCCACCCCCAGAGTTGTTCTGGCAGCAGCAGCATTTGCATCGTCTATTAAAGTTCCACCGAATGTGCTGACCGCAGAAGCAGCTAGAGCAGCGTCAGCAGTCGTCCCTTGTGCGGCGGTAGCGTAATCCGTAGTATCAAATGCTTTCACATCCGCCAAATTCGTAACCTCAGAGTCCATCAACGCACCAGCAGCAGTTACGTTGGTGACATCTGTTACATCGGCAGAGGCTTCAATAGCATCGAGCTTGGTTTTATCGCCATCAACGAAGGCTCCTTCTGATGGTTCAGCTTGCTTCGTATCAATCTGAGTTTGGATCGCGCTGGTCACGCCATCCGAATAGTTTAACTCGGCAGTCGTAGCCGTGACTCCATCGAGGATGTTCAACTCGGCTGCTGTCGAAGTTACTCCATCGAGGATATTCAACTCGGCGGCTGTTGAAGTAATATCGGTTATGTCGGTGGTCGTGTGGGTGTGCGCGCTGGTCAGGTCACCCACAGTCATCTTCTTTGTCGCCTCAGCAGATGTATCCACCACCACAAGCACATCTACCGAAGAATCCAAGTCCTCTGATGACAGTGCCGACAACTCTGAAATTTTTTGATTAGCCATTTTTCCCCTTAATATGTAAATACGTTAAGCCGTTTAACCTGACCCTGCTGCCTTAACAGCTTGTCAGCCTCGACCGTCAGAACAGCTTCTGCATCTGCATCAGCCGCACTGGCCAGTTCGTTGTTTCCCGTTGCACGCAGATAATCTGCATACACACCACGGATTAGGTAGCCTTGGAAAATATAAGGTAGTTGAACGATGTCCCATTTAGATGCCGCCGTTGACGGGGATTCACTGTTCGCAGTTGTCGCGTTGGACTCGTAGAAATTACCCGAATGATAAACCTGACTACCGCTTGCGTAGGCTTTGGCACTGTAAGTGTCACCAGTTAGTTGAGGACGGTGCTTCCTTCCTTTAACCCAAACTTCGTTCACATCCTTAACAACATTCGCCCCTAATGCGGTAAGCTGAAAACTGTACTCCTTTCCAGCAGACATATTGCGCGGGTCTTTACTGTGAAGAGAAAGGAACTCACCAATCTTGGTCTCACCTGTTTGCTCATAAGCCAGGTATCTGTTGAATGGAATCAGTTTCGTCCAATACGAACTGCTTGACGGTGTAACTGAAGGACTTGATGTATGAGCATCGATGCACCAGTAATGTTCCCCATCTGTGCTGTATTTAATTGTATCTCCAAGAACATAGGCTTTGCCGGACTCCCAAGTGTCTCCACTTGGAGACTCACCAGCGTCTGCCCACTTGGACTTGTCTGTCGGTACGTTTCCGGTATTGGAATCGGCAAGGCTCTGATAATACTTGTCCTCTGTCGCATAATAAATCTCCGCATTTAAAGCGTAAGTAGTGGTGCTATCCCATAGGGAGCGGAACCTACGCTTTTCCACTAACAGTGTATCCGGCCACTCACCTGACTCCCATGCTAATGCTAGACGCGCATCAGCTAGGTCGCGGATACGCTTAAACTCATTAGTAGACAAATTATCCCGATCAAGTCCCGAAAGCTGGGCTACCCCGCTCAGAATATTACCAAAGGTTAGTTTCCTCATTTATAGACTTTCACCTTTCGGCCTGCTCCGACAGGAATGAATCCATCTCCACGGTAGCCAACCTGTATCTTGCCGGACTTGCTATTTACTTTTACGTCTGGATTGTCCTCAAAATACTTCTTCGTAAATTTCTTATCCTGCCACACTCCATAACCTTCACGCTGCCCCCAGTAATGATAGGCTGTGGCTGGGATTTGTGCCTTCATCTCCCCCATGCCATCAACGTGACGAAACTCGCGGGAGTTGTTTTCTGCTCCAATGACCCTTGAGTCACTAAAGGCTTTGTCGCATTGCGACAAAACCCTTTGCCGGAGGCGGGCGGCTACTGCTTCCCGTACTTCCCCCGGCAAAGAGTTGATTGCGTGTTCCAACATCCCTAGAAGGAATTAACTTGCTAGGTCGAACTTACCGTGACTCAGCGGATTGTGAACAATCAGCGCAGCAACAGCCTCAATCATGCGGATTGGACCACCACCAGAGTCGGGGAGTTCTTTCACTTCAGGCAATTTGCCATAGCGAACTTCAATGCCGTCCATGTCCAACACATACCCGTCAGTTTGAGCAGGCATGAAGTTGTCTGGAACTAGACTCACAGAACCGAAATCACCCTCGAAAAAATCGACGGCGAGTGTCACTTTCTTGCCCGATTGAGGCGAGAAGGTGCGGATTTGAGTTGCAGCAATGTTGTTGCTGGCATCAGTTACACTGCGAGTACCAGTCAAACGGTCAGTGAAGGCGCGTTTGAGAGTACGTCCCAGAGGCATTGTGAAGTTTTTAATGCTTCCCGTCTCTGAGTAGATACTTGCCAATACATCCTGAACAGTTGCGTCAGTGATGTTGGCAGTAGTTGCAGTTGTCTCGATGCTCGCAGTCGGTGTGCGGAACGCGGCCGGAACCTGAAAGACAGAACCGCCACTGGTACTAATCCATGTGGCTAATCCTTTAGTCAGGTAAGCGTCAGACCCGTCATCAGCTTGTGCATCGTTGGCTGAGAGATAGGATGTCTCCATATCTCTTTTTATCTCAACGATTTTCTTGGCAATGCCGTTCGCTAGCTCATCCTTTAGTCCAGCAACATTGCTGATCTCAACGGATAAAGGCGAAACGCGAATACTACGACGATGAATCTGAACGTAGTTTTGCAGTAACGCACGGCTAGTGCCGGGGTCTTCGTAGGAAGACACATCAGTGCCGTCCACAGTTCCGGTAGATACTGCACTTGCGTATGCATCTGCCTGCCAGGTCATGGTTGTGTTCCCCGGTTTAGCCCCCTTCTTCGCGCTCGATACAACTGGACAGTCGTGAGCATCGACGAGAGCAATTAAATCGGCAAGGTCTTCCCTTTTACCGACTTGGTCTTTTTCTAGTAATGAAGCCATACTATAGGTCTCCTGTTTTTAATAAGTTTGCTAACTCATCGACCCCTCTTGTTTCTTGAAACGATTTCAATGCAGAAGCTGAACGAGCAGCCGTTGGATCAACTGGAGCAGGCTCGGCAGAGGGCGCAGTCGGCTGCGAGGGAGCCTTCTTGACTTCCTTGGCCTTGGGTTGCACCTTCTGAGTGTTCCTG
>Ga0208894_1002284_pt1 | contig 10525 bp, 10 predicted proteins | sample ETNtaG_12_FD_185752 | JGI IMG/M metagenome (GOLD analysis project Ga0208894, IMG submission 185752) | Marine microbial and viral communities from oxygen minimum zone, Eastern Pacific Ocean - ETNP201306SV49 (SPAdes) (version 2) | ecosystem: Environmental > Aquatic > Marine > Oceanic ... | reverse complement strand
CATCGAAGCTGCCAAGCCAACGCAGATTGTTACGACATCGCTTTTGACGTATTGCATCGTGTCGTAGATCGCCAGGCCGGCGGTAACCGAACCGCCTGGGGAGTTGATGTAGAGATAGATCGGTTTAGTGCTGTCTTCTGAATCTAGGTAGAGCATCTGGGCTACCAAGCTGTTGGCTACGCCATCACTTACCTCCTGGCCGAGAAACAGGATTCGCTCCACTCCCAGACGGGTGTAGATGTCGACCCAGCGCTCCATCTGGCTGCCGGGAAGACGGTAGGGAACGCTTGGAGTACCGATCGGCATGATGAAAAGAGTGTCGAGGAAATCAGAAAAGGGATAGAAACCAGGGGATACAGAACCAGGACAGTTGAGTCCTGGATTGCTGTGTGTTAATCAGCTCAGCGGGGCTGAATTAGGCAGCTCTTTGCGGCTGCTTAAAACTCGATCGATGAGGCCGTATTCGACTGCTTTATCGGGGGTGAGATAACTCATCCGGTCGGAATCTTTTGATAGTTGCTCAACGCTTCGGCCCGTATTGGTGGCGAGAATCTCGAGCATGGCTTGCTTGTTATGAAGTACCTCCTTGGCACGGATCTGAATGTCAGTGGCTTGACCTTTGGCACCACTGCGGGGTTGGTGCAGCACGATTGATGCATGAGGAAGGGCTGCTCTTTGGCCCTTAGTGCCTGCTGAGAGGATCACAGCGGCCGTTCCCATCGCTTGGCCAATACAGATGGTATGGACCGGGGGTTTCACGTAACGCAGGGTGTCACAGATAGCGAAAGCCTCGGTTTCAAAACCGACGGCATCTCCTGAATACCAGCTGGTGCCTGTTGAGTTGATATAGAAGTAAATGGGCTTTTCTGGGTTGTCGAACTCCAGATAGAGAAGCTGAGCAATGATCAGCTCGGTTACATCCATCCCTAGCTGTCGTTTGGCATCGTCGTCGGAGAACAGGGGAAGTCCTAGATAGACAATGCGTTCCTTAAGCATTAGCGACGGCAGATCCGGAGGCGGTGTGCGCATCACGGCTGAGTCGCCGTAGTAGGGAGCGGACACCGTCATCTGCAACAAATTCTTGGCGGAATTTGGAGACTAGCGGGGGTTTGCTGGTGGGTGCTCGTTCGGGTTACTCGATTTGCGGGTTGGCTGATCTTTTTCGAGTCGGCCGAAGACCATCCTGCCTGTAGGGGTCTGCAGGGCCCCGGTAACTATTACTGGCAGCCGCTGGCCAATCGCTTGCTTTGCTCCCTCCACCACCACCATCGTGCCATCTTCTAGATAGCCCACACCTTGGTTGTCTTCTTTGCCCTTTTTGATGATCTTCAGCTTCAGCTCGTCGCCAGGTTGCACTTCAGGTCTTAGGGCGATAACGATTTCGCTGAGGTTGATCGCTTTTAATTCCTTGACCTTGGCAACTTGGGCGAGGTTGTAATCAGCAGTTATCAAAATTCCACCTGTATCGGCGGTGAGCTTGAGCAGTCGATCGTCAGTGCCTGATCCTTCGTATCGGGTGCTGTTCAAGACCAACCTTCTTCCATAGCTCTCGCGCAATTCCGTAAGTAACTTCAGACCGCGCCGACCTTTGGCTCGTTTTTCATCATTGCTTGAATCGGCTAGCTGTTGCAGTTCATCAATCACGGTCTGGGCGACGATCACCTGACCTTCCAGTAGGCCGCAGGCCAGCAGTCCACGAATGCGACCGTCGATGATCACGCTTGTGTCGAGAATCTTTGCAGAAGCGGGTGTTAAAACTCCTTCGGCGACTAGTAGCGCTTCGGTGCTGTTGGGATTGAACAGGCGTAGCAGGGTGCGGCCATGTACCTCCGCCAGGTTGTATCCCAATACACCAAAGAACACATTGCTGAGTACTGCGGCTAGAGGTTTTATCAACACCACTTCCCAAGGCAGGGGAAGTAGCAGGATTGGGGCCAGCAGCAGATTGGCAACCAATAAACCGAGAATCAGCCCAACGGCTCGACTAACCAAAAGGTCGGTGGGCATGGTGCGAACCTGCTGCATCAGCTTTTGCCGCAGTCGCTGGAAGAAGAAGCCGGCTAATAGTCCAAAGCAGGCACCGACTCCGCTCAGCACCAATCTCAGTCGATCGATGTTGCTTGTCTGTTCCAGCAGCCGTTCTGGCAATAGCTCAACCCCTAGCCAGCCAGTGGCCGCGCCAGAGACAAGAAACAGCACCAGGATAGCTCAACCCCTAGCCAGCCAGTGGCCGCGCCAGAGACAAGAAACAGCACCAGGATGAGCAGGTCCACCATGGGGTCAGATCGTTGCTGCTCGCTCCGGATGCAGGCAGCATGCATCATCTTCTGGAGCTTGGCTTGGGCAGATGTCCGCAATTTTGCGGATTGATCGATGAGAGATGTTTTTGCTGTGCAGCCACCACGCAGTGTCTATCTGCACATTCCTTTTTGCCATCGGCGTTGTTTCTACTGCGATTTTGCTGTAGTGCCCCTTGGTGATCGTGCTGATGGGGCCACTGGTTCTGGTAGCAATTCTATTCAGGCTTATTTACGGCTGTTGCATCGGGAGATTGCGCTTATCAAAGCTGGCCCAATGCTTGCCACTGTGTACATCGGTGGTGGAACACCATCTCTATTGAGCCCATCACAGATCGGTGCTCTTTTGTATCAGCTGCGGCAACAGTTTGGAGTTCAGCCTGGGGCAGAAGTCACGCTGGAAATGGATCCAGCCAGTTTCGATCAGGCTTATCTCGATGCCGTATTAGAGGCTGGTATTAACCGGGTGAGCTTGGGCGCTCAGAGCTTTGATGATTCGTTGCTAGAGAAGCTGGGCCGGCGTCACCGTCGCCATCATTTGCTGCAGGCTTGTGGTTGGTTAAGTCAGGCTTATCAACGAGGAGAGATTAAAAGTTGGAGTCTGGATCTGATCCAGAATTTGCCTGGCCAGGAGTTAGTGGCTTGGAAGCAACAGCTAGCTGAGTCAATTACCACTGGTGCTCCCCATCTTTCGGTTTACGAACTATCTGTAGAGCCCGGCACAGTATTTGCCTGGCGACAGCGTCGCGGGGAGTTGCATTTGCCTAATGAGGATTTGGCAGCTGAGTTGATGCAGTGCACCAGTGTCTTGCTTCGTCAGGCGGGATTTGCCCGTTATGAGATCTCTAATTACGCCTTGCCAGGTCATGCCTCACGCCACAATCGCGTTTATTGGAGTGGGGCCGGCTGGTGGGGATTTGGCCAGGGTGCAACTAGTGCTCCATGGGGTCAGAGATTGGCACGTCCTCGCACTCGAGATGGTTATCACAGTTGGATTGAGCTTCAGGAGGTTGAAGGGCTGGATCATTCTTTAATTGCCTCCAAGGCAAACCCATTGCCCCTTGATGAACTGTTATTGGTGGGTTTGCGCTGCCGCGAGGGAGTTGACCTTGAGGCTCTTTGCCTGGCTTGGGGTTGGACTGAGCAACAGTGCAAAGCTCTTTTGCCGTTGTTGCAGCTGCGTTGGCAGTCGGCGTTGGATCGAGGTTGGTTGCGGCTTCGAGGTCGACGTTGGCAGTTCAGCGATCCCCAGGGAATGGATATCAGCAACCAGGTTCTGGTGGAGTTGTTGTTGTGGTGGCAGTCTCTGCCTGCTGATGCAATTGCTTTACCCAACCCTGGAGGGCTTCCACGCAAAGTTGGCGACCTGGAATCAATGCTGGACTGAAGGGGGGCTGGCTAGGCGTTAGGCCGAGCAGGTCTGCAGTGACCCGCACTTGTCCATCGCAATCATTGCCAGCGCCAATTCCGATTACAGGGATCGCCAGCTGGTGACTCAGGGAACTTGCTATAGAACCCGGTACGTGTTCGACCACTAGTGCGAAACAGCCCGCTTGCTCAAGTTGTTTTGCTTGTTGCAGTAATTGATCCTGGCTGCGTGGGTCCTCAGCTTGACGGCGGTAGCCGAGTCGATGCACTGCTTGTGGAGTAAGGCCTAGATGCCCCATGACTGGGATCCCCATGCGTACCAGACGCTCAATTACTGCCAGGACCTCTGGCTCTGCTCCTTCTAGCTTTACGGCGGCGGCGCAAGAGTGCTTAAGCAGGCTTCCAGCTGCTGCTACGGCTTTGTCTTCTCCGCATTGGTAGCTCAGAAATGGAAGATCGCAGACGACTAGTGGCTGTTGATGGAGGGGTTTAGTAAAACCTCGACCTACAGCTTGGCTGTGGTGGAGCATCTGCTCCACTGTTACCGGCAGGGTGGTGGCATGGCATAGCGAGACCATCGCCAGCGAGTCTCCTACTAGCACCACATCTGCTCCTGCCGCTTCAACTAAGGCAGCTGTTAGCCCATCCCAGGCGGTGAGGATGGATATCGGTCGTCCGGTTTGCTTGAACTGAATTAATTCACTGGGGCGCATCAGTTTCTCCAGGCCCACGAGGGTTCATTGCTAGCATCGATTTGACTCGGACCCACGCGGCCTCGACGCCTAAATCTGGTCAGGACCGGAAGGGAGCAGCCACACGGGATGCTCGTGACAGGCGTGGACTCCGGGTCACCCAAAAGGGTGAAGGCTATATCTCCTCTTCTTTACGAGGTTGGCGCTTGCGCAGGAATTCAGGAATTCGAGCACCTGATTCGTTTACTTCTGGTGGGTTGTAGATCGATTGGGGTGTCATCTTGTTGATTGAACGTTCAGCTCTACTGCGGTAAGGCTGGTCGCCTTCAAAGCCTGTAGCGATCACGGTGACATGGATTTCACCTTCGAGTTTTTCGTCCACCACCGCACCAACGATGATGTTGGCTTCCGGATCCACTACGTCGTAGATAACTTCTGAGGCGGAGGTCATGTCTTCGAGGGTCATGTCTCTACCGCCACTGATGTTGATTACGCAACCTTTGGCGCCGTCGATTCGGGCGGCTTCCAGTAGCGGGCTGCTGATGGCGGCTTGAGCTGCTTCGATAGCTCTAGAGCGTCCTGAACCCACACCAATACCCAATAGGGCTGTACCAGCTTCAGTCATCACCGAACGCACATCGGCGAAGTCAACATTCACAAGGCCAGGGCAGGTAATTATGTCGCTGATGCCTTTAACACCCATCCGCAGGATGTCGTCTGCACTGCGGAAAGCCTCCTGTAGCGGAGCTGCGGAGATGATGTCTTTGATTCGGTCGTTGGGGATCACAATCAAGGTGTCTACATGCTCTGCCAGGCGGCTAATGCCTTCAGCTGCTTGTCGCATGCGACGACGTCCTTCAAAACTGAAGGGTTTAGTGACGATGCCCACAGTCAGTGCGCCGCACTCCTTGGCAACTTCCGCAACTACTGGAGCTGCTCCAGTGCCAGTTCCACCACCCATGCCAACGGCGATGAAGACCAGGTCAACTCCTTGCAGAGCTTGTTGAAGGTCTGCTCTGGATTCTTCTGCTGCCTTTTGACCGATGCTGGGATTGCCACCTGCACCCAACCCTCGGGTGAGAGTTTGGCCCAGTTGCACGCGGTTATTGGCTGCAGATTGAAGCAGGGCCTGGGCATCGGTATTCATGACCCGATAGGTCACACCATCCAGGTCGCTGAGAATCATGCGGTTAACGGCATTGCTACCACCACCGCCGACGCCAATTACTTCAATACGGGCAGATTGGCTTGGCAGGATCCCCGCGGCCTCCATGGAGGTGGATGTGGACATGTTCTTGCTCACCATCTCCATTGTTGAGATTGAACCATTGAGGTGTGGATGCATTATGTCTGTACTCACGCTTTTCGTTGAAAGTTTCAAAACAGTTGACGTTTTGCGCTACCTCCAAAAAGGCAAGTTAGCGATTTCATATCACCTGGAATTGCTTTTTGGCACAGGTTTATCGACGTCCTTAGTGGGTTTGGGTACCTGCAGTTCCGGTTTGGAGGGGTTGCTCATATCAATAGTTGTGCCTGGTTTATGGCGAAAGGTTGGTGGCAAGGTTTGGCTTAATTGGGCCACCGCTTCTAGTTGTTCGTCTAGTAGGGCGCTGTTGGCACCAAGCTGAATTAAGCCAAGGGCCTTGGTTTGCAGACTGAGTTCTCCGTCTGGAGCCACGATGATGCGTAATAGCTGACTGCCGAGTTGATCTCGTTGTTCAAGCACCCGAGAAATGCTCTGGCGTTGGCTGGTCGTCCAGCCCTCCACCGTCAAATTAGTGGCGGGCCTTTCACCTTTGTTTGCCACTTTGATCGGAATCCATTCCCCATCACTGTCCACCATGCCCTTCTCCTGGTCATGGGCGCGTCTTCGCAGTGCATAGGCAATTGGTTTGCGTTCTTGAAGATCCACATCTATGCCTGGAGGAAGCAGGCGTCTGTGCACGACAACCGATTTGAGCGGCAGCTTGCGTAGCAGGGTTTGCTCTAGTGCTTTGGGGTTGAAACCCAAAAGTGGTTGGGGGAAGCGGAGTTCACCAGCTTTGATCAGAGTGTTTGCCTGGATGTTGGAACTGCCTTGTACATGGATCTGTGCGGCGTTATTTAAGGTCCATCCTTGGCTGAGTAGCAACCATCCCAGACCTAGGGCGATGGAGGTAAAAACCAGTAGTCGCCAGAGGTTGCGTTATTTAAGGTCCATCCTTGGCTGAGTAGCAACCATCCCAGACCTACGGCGATGGAGGTAAAAACCAGTAGTCGCCAGAGGTTGATCAGCTGTTCGCGGCGGCGTTGCTGACGCAGCTTGCGGCGTCTCTCTATCCCTGGAACGCGTGAGGGCTGGCGTTCAGGGGCAGACGATCTCACAGGTCACAGCGTGACCGGGCCATTAGCTGATCCACCCAACGTCGGGCCCGTTCTGCATCAGCAAACGGCACATCCATTTCCTGCCCATTACCGACAAGCCGAAGTCGACAACGACCCTGGGATTCTTGGGTGAGGGGGGCTTCCCCTGAGGTCAGGGCCATCAGTTCAAGCATCTCTAACTTGGTGATTTCAAAGCTCCCTTGCTCTTGAAAACGGCCTGCTTCAAAGCTGCTCCAGTTGAGGACGCCGTCTTTGAGTCGAGCAGCTCCGGAACCATCGAGTTTGGATAGTTCAGAACCTTCCGCCCAGTCGCGGAATAGGTTCTGTCGCCGCCTCTCAAGCCACCCGAGGGCAGTGAGAAGCACAAATACCAGGAGTAGGGGGAACCAGAGCAGACCGTGAATCATTGGGAGGTCAAAGGTGGAGGTCTGGAACGCCATCCAGTTTGGGTTTGTTTATTCTCTCGCTGTGGCAACCAGCTGGGCCACCAGTTGTTCGAGCGTTACACCCGAGGCCTCCCATAGCATTGGATACATGCTCTGGGATGTGAAGCCTGGCAGGGTGTTGATCTCATTGAGCCAGAGTTCATTGAGTGCATCGTCGTAGAAGAAGTCAACCCTTGCCATGCCATGGACTGCAACGCAATGACACGCTTGTAACGACAGCTTGCGAATTTGGTTCTCTACTTCTTCTGGCAGAGGCGCTGGAATCAGCGTATGACTGCAACCCTCGGTGTATTTGGTGTCGTAGTCATACCAGTCCGCATCAAAGCGAATTTCGCCTACGACGGAGGCTCTCAATTCGCGCTTTCCCAGCACAGCGCACTCGAACTCCCTTGCAGCTACTCCTTGCTCTACCACAATGCGTTGATCGAGTTTGGCAGCAGTGACAAGACCGCCGAGAAGCTCGCGTTGATCCAGTTTGGCAGCAGTGACAAGACCGCCGAGAAGCTCTTCGCGGTTGTGGGCTTTGCTGATTCCAACAGAAGATCCCAAATTTGCGGGTTTTACAAAACAGGGGTATCTGAGTTGAGCCTCAAGGCTTTTGGCGACGGCTTCTCGTGAGTTGTTGTTAATGAGATCCGCGGCATTAACAGCGGCATAAGGCACTTGGGGTAAGCCTGCTGCGGCGAATGCGGCCTTCATGGCCAGCTTGTCCATGCTGAGGGCCGAGCCGAGCACACCGGCGCCTACGAAAGGCTTCCCCATCAGGCTAAATAGGCCTTGAACTGTGCCATCTTCACCATTGGGGCCATGCAGAACTGGGTACCAAACCTCCACCCGTTCACTTCCTTCAGGCAGCTTGGTGAAGCCTTTAGGGGCAGGGTGAGTTGGTAGTTGTTCTGATTTAGGGGGATGCCCTTGCTTGAGCACGGCTTCAGCAACAGAGGCAGGCCACCAGCGTCCTAGTTGGTCGATGTAGAGAGGAATGACCTCGAAGAGATCTGGGTTCATCCCGCTTCGGAGGGCACCGATAACGGTGATGGCCGATCGGATTGAAATGGCATGTTCCTCGGACTCGCCGCCGAACACCACGCCTACACAGCTGCGGGAGGAAGGCATGGTATTTGGCAGGGTCGTGGTAGTTAGCGATCAAAGGTATCAGTGCCCTCTGCCGATTTCATTGCATGGCGGTTCCGCTGAGGGAGAAAGATCGCACGCTTTCGATTTGAACTGCGACTAAATCGCCTGGGCTGTAGAGGTACCCCCCGGGTTGTTCAGCAGCAAAGAATGTCAGTCGGTTGGTGCGGGTGCGTCCCATTAACTGTTGCGGATTTTTAGGATTGACCCCTTCAGCAAGTACCTGCTCAACCCTGCCGGCATAGCGGGCATTGCGCTGCCGGGCTACACGTTCCACCAGGGCGTTGAGTTCGCGTAGCCGCTCAACTTTCACCGCTTCTGGTAGTTGGCTGGGCCATGTGGCGGCAGGGGTGTTTGGACGAGGTGAGTAAGCAGCAGTATTCACCTGGTCGAAACCCAGCTCCTCGACGACGTTCAAGGTGTTTTGGAACTGTGCATCGGTTTCACCTGGGAAGGCGACGATCACATCAGTGCTGATTGCGGCATCGGGCATTCGCTTGCGGATTCGCTCCACGATGCGTCGATATTTTTCGACCGTGTAACCCCTGGCCATGGCCTTCAGCACATCGTTATCACCGCTTTGGCAGGGGATGTGGAAGTGTTCGCATAATTTGGGTAGATCTGCACAGGTTTCGATCAATCGTTCTGTGAAGTAGCGCGGATGGCTTGTCGCAAAGCGGATGCGCTCAATACCTTCGACATCATGTATATGTTGGAGAAGGTCAGTAAGCGTGTTTTGGCGTCTGCCTTCAGGAGTAATTCCAGGCAAGTCGCGTCCATAGGCATCAATGTTTTGACCGAGCAGGGTGATTTCTCGAAATCCACGGGTGGCCAGGCCCTCGATCTCTAGTCGAATTGCCTGCGGTGATCGTGATTGCTCCTTACCTCTGACGGAAGGTACTACGCAGTAGGTGCAACGTTCGTTGCAGCCGTAGATCACATTTACCCAGGCGCAGATTGTGCTATCGCGACGAGCAGTAGTGAGGTCTTCGAGGATGTGATTGTCGTCGGTGGCGACAACTTGCTGACCGTTGTCTACTTGGGTGAGCAGCGTCTCTAGGCGGTTGGCGTGTTGGGGTCCCATCACAAGATCGAGCTCAGGGATCCGTCGCAGTAGTGCTTCTCCTTCCTGTTGTGCTACGCAACCAGCCACGATTAGCTTCAGGTGGGGGAGAGCTCGTTTGCGGCGGGCTTGGCGTCCTAAGTAGCTATAGACCTTCTGCTCGGCGTTATCGCGGATCGTGCAGGTGTTGTAGAGCACGAGATCCGCTTCCAGCTCTGCGGCTGCCTCGTGGTACCCCATAGCTTGAAGAATTCCGGCCATGCGCTCGGAATCGGCTTTGTTCATTTGGCAGCCGAAGGTGGTAATAAAGAAACTGCCCCGATCTTTTGAGGTTGTGGCAGGACTAGTTGCGTGGGCGGGGGTGGCTAGCAAGGCAATAGGCGATTCGAAGGACCGGAGTAATCCCATTAACTCTTTCAGTGTGTCGATCTCTGAGATCTCGTGCCAGTTTGGCGATCTCGGCTGCGGGCGGTTTCCCCGCCATGTTGGAGGCCATTAATACTGGGCCCCAATATGGCCGCGGCTGTTCTAAGGAGGGTGGTCAAGGGTGTTTGGTTCAGCATCACGGCTGAGGGCCTGGGCCTTAAATACAGCCACTTGGAAGAGTTGAGGGCGAGCGAGGGGATTCGAACCCCCGTATGGCGGCACCACAAGCCGCTGCCTTAACCACTTGGCGACGCTCGCCGCGTCGGTAAGAATTTACCAATTCGCCAAGAAGTCATCCTGCAAAACTCACCTTTTCAACTTCGATGGCTATCCAAAAAATGGATGCTTGGTGTTATGGCCCTCGCCGGTTGTGGCGTTGTGTTGGCTTGGACTAACCCCTCTATGGATGATTATCGCGATTATGCAGGTGATCAGTTAGTGGAAATTGTTACCGGAGAAGTATGTGAGCGACAGGGTTTGCCGATGATGTTGAGGATTTGGATCAGAAATTGTCCAGAGTTGATCGCAGCACAGAAGCAGGTGCTGGCATCTATTGCAGGGCAATACACCACAAGGTTCAATCTGGGGCTGGGCAGTGTTTACATCATCAATTTTGATGGTCAGAATTTGCTGCCGAATATTCGCTTGCCTTCCTATACCGTGAAAACTCTTGCTGGAGCTGGGCACTTTTTAACTCTTGAGGCTCGGACTGATCCGGGCGATAAGGAGTGAGCC
>Ga0208894_1002279_pt1 | contig 10535 bp, 13 predicted proteins | sample ETNtaG_12_FD_185752 | JGI IMG/M metagenome (GOLD analysis project Ga0208894, IMG submission 185752) | Marine microbial and viral communities from oxygen minimum zone, Eastern Pacific Ocean - ETNP201306SV49 (SPAdes) (version 2) | ecosystem: Environmental > Aquatic > Marine > Oceanic ... | reverse complement strand
CGAAATAACCTATGAAGGGTATGCTCCCGGCGGCGTTGCAGTTCTAGTTGAGTGCATGACCGACAATCGTAATCGCACCGTGAGTGATGTCAGACATGGGCTGACCAAGCGTGGTGGAAATTTAGGCACAGATGGGTCCGTTGCTTACTTGTTTCGGCGTATTGGACAATTTAGCTATGAGCTAGGGATTGACGAGGATGGCTTAATGGATGCGGCGTTGGAGGCAGGTGCTGAAGATATTAAATTCAACGGTGATGGTTCTGTTGATGTAGAGGTGAACTGGGAAGAGTTTTTAAGCATAAAGGATGCGCTGATAGCATCGGGCTTTAAACCAGTACACGCAGAAATTGTTATGAAAGCTGACATTGCAGTTACGCTCGATAAGAGCAGTGCAGAAAAGCTTCTTGGACTTGTTGATGCATTAGAAGATCTGGACGATGTGCAAAATGTTTATACTAATGCAGACATTCCTGAAGATGTATTGATGCAGATTGGAGATTGATTAATAATCAAAAATTTAAAGGTAAGTAACAAATGTAATAAAAATGTCGTTTTATACAAGCGGCAATAAATACTCAAACGAGTAATCATTAAAAGAGGTGGTACCGATGAAAGTTGTAAAAAAGACTAAGGACTATGTTGTATACCAGAAAGGCTCTGGCCGTTACGCGGTAAAAGACGCCGATAGAAATTGGGTAAATGCTGATGAAAAGATTAAAATTTTGTTAGCTGAAGGTTTGATTAAAGCGGTGATGCCGGCTGCACCGGTTGTTGATGAGGAGCCAGTAGAAGAGGTTGCCGCTGTTGAAGAAACTCCTGCTGAGGAAGCCCCTACTGAAGAAACTCCTGCGGAAGAAGCTCCTGCGGAAGAAGCTCCTGTGGAAGAAGCTCCTGTGGAAGAAGCTCCTGTGGAAGAAGCTCCTGCGGAAGAAGCTCCTGCGGAAGAAGCTCCTACTGAGGAAGTTCCTGCGGAAGAGCAGCCTGCTCCTAAAGCTAAGGTAAAAGCTGCCCCTAAAGCTAGGGCAAAAGCTGCTCCTAAAGCTAAGGCAAAAGCTGCCCCTAAAGCTAAGGCAAAAGCTGCCCCTAAAGCTAAGGCAAAAGCTGCCCCTAAAGCTAAGGCAAAAGCTGCTCCTAAAGCGAAGCCTGCTAAAAAACCTGAAGACTAGTCGCTTCAGTTTGAATTAAAGTAACACCGAAAGCCCTCTGAATCATATTCAGGGGGCTTTTTATTAGTTGACTCCAACTGATGGGATTGCAACACTCTGCTCATGGTTTTAATTGAAGGTAATGATGATTAGAATTTTAGGGATTGATCCAGGGTCAAGACGCACCGGTTATGGTGTGATTGATGTTGCTGGGAGTAGAATTGCCTATGTCTCCAGCGGTATCATTAGGCTTCCTGAAAAATCTCTGCCAGACAGATTAAAAATAATATTTGATGGTGTCAGCGAAATTATCGAACAATATAAGCCTGAGCAAATGGGTATTGAAGAAGTATTCTTTGCTAAAGATCCCCGCGCAGCGTTAAAGCTGGGTCAAGCAAGAGGAGCTGCTATTGTAGCGGGTGTTAATGCTGGTCTCGATGTTGGCGAGTATTCGGCGAGAAGTGTTAAGCAGGCCGTTGTGGGCACAGGAGCTGCGGATAAGAAGCAAGTGCAGATGATGATTATGCAGCTATTGAAACTGCCGCAGTCGCCCTCCGAAGATGCTGCGGATGCTCTTGCAGTCGCTATTTGTCATGCTCATAGTAAGCATACTCAGGAGGCTTTAGGCAATACAGCCAAAGGATATGCTAGGGGCAGGCATAAATAGAAATCCAACAGCTTATTTTAAGAGACTAGTTAAATATGATTGGACAAATTAAAGGGGTAATCGTTTCAAAGCTAGCGCCTGATGTTCTTGTTGACGTTCAGGGTGTTGGTTACGAGATTTTGGTCTCTCTGGGTACTTTTTTTGATCTTCCAGAAGTAGGCGAAAGTTGCGCTATTCATACCCATTTTGTTGTTCGCGACGATGCCCAATTGTTATTTGGATTCTCCTCACTACAGGAGAGAGCGCTATTTCGGAGCTTAATCAAAGTGAATGGCGTAGGACCAAAAATGGCATTAGGCATACTTTCAGGTATGTCAGCGAGCGATTTTGCCCACGCAGTCCAAACTAATGATGTTGCAAGTTTGGTTAAACTCCCAGGAGTAGGCAAGAAAACCGCAGAGAGATTAGTTATTGAGATGAAGGATAGACTCGATGATATTGATTCGAGTTCTAGTGAGAGCAGGACAAATGTTGAGAAACAGCCAGACATTCAGCAAGAAGCTGAGAGTGCGCTCATAGCTCTAGGCTACAGGCCACAAGATGCCGCTAAAATGATTAGCCGGGTCGAAGATAATGAAATTATTACCTCTGAGCAGTTGATTAGGCGTGCCCTAAAGTCCATGGTGGCTAAGTAGCACTGAAACTGTTTCAAATGCTAGGTCTTTAACTGCTGCTTACTAGTGAAACTTTTCTACTAGCAATGTATGCTTATAGCTAAAATTGAGATGCTGCCAAATGATAGAACCCGATCGCTTAATTTCTCCCGACATCTCTGCTTCTGAAGAGCGCTATGATCGAGCATTGCGCCCGGTTACTTTAGAGGAGTATGTAGGTCAGCCAGCGGTTAAGGAGCAGCTTGAGATTTTTATTGAGGCGGCTCGCAAACGAACTGAACCTCTCGATCATACGCTGGTTTTTGGTCCCCCTGGGCTTGGTAAAACTACTTTAGCTCATATTATTGCTCATGAAATGAAGGTCGATCTCAAAACAACCTCTGGCCCTGTTTTAGAGAAGGCAGGTGATCTTGCCGCATTGCTCACTAATCTGGAGTCAGGGGATGTCTTGTTCATTGATGAGATCCATCGCCTTAGTCCTGTTGTAGAAGAAATTCTGTATCCCGCATTGGAAGATTATCAGTTAGATATTGTTATCGGAGAGGGACCTGCGGCACGATCCATAAAGTTAGACTTGCCCCCGTTTACGCTCGTTGGCGCAACAACTCGCGCAGGGTTACTAACATCTCCTTTGAGAGATCGATTCGGAATCGTTCAGCGACTAGAGTTTTACTCGACCGAAGATCTAGCCAGTATAGTGAAGCGAGCGGCAAATATCATTGAGGTCAATATTGATGAACAGGGCGCCCAAGAAATTGCCTGTCGAGCAAGAGGAACGCCAAGAATCGCTAATAGACTCCTAAGACGGGTCCGCGATTATGCTGAAGTTAAGAGTGATGGCTCAATCACTAAAGAGACTGCTGATGCAGCCCTAAACATGCTTAATGTAGATCAGAGCGGTTTTGATCATCTTGATAGACGCCTGTTATTAACCCTGATGGAAAAATTTGATGGAGGCCCAGTTGGAGTGGATAGCTTGGCAGCTGCGTTGAGCGAGGAAAGAGGTACCATTGAGGATGTGCTTGAGCCTTACCTGATCCAGCAGGGCTATTTAATGAGAACCTCTCGAGGACGCATGGCGACCCGCATGGCATATGAGCATTTTGGCTTGAAGAGCCCCAAACGTATTCAACAACAGATGGATATCATGGATGACTGAATTTTGTTGGCCGATGCGTGTCTATATTGAAGATACGGATGCGGGTGGGATTGTCTACTACGCCAATTATTTAAAGTTTATGGAGCGTGCTCGGACGGAGTTAATGCGAACCCTAGGTTATGGTAAACCAGCACTTTTTGATGGCTTACAGTTAGTGGTCCACGAGCTGCATGTAAAATATCATAGTCCTGCGCTACTGGATGATGAGCTTAAAGTGTCAGCGAAATTGATAAAAGTTGGTAGGGTGACATTTTTGATGAGCCAAGCCATTCATCGAGGTGACAGCTTATTGGTTGAGGGTGAGGTAAAAGTAGCCTGTTTAGATGCCGTAACCAAGAAACCAGCGCCAATGCCGGCGTCAATGTATCACAAATTAAAGGGCCTTTTAGGCTGAAAGTGGAGTTTAGAGCAGTGAATGAAGAAAATTTGTCGATTTTAGCGTTAATTCTGAATGCTGGTGTTCTGGTACAGGCGGTGATGACGATCCTGCTTATCGCATCAGTCATGTCTTGGATCATGATCGTTCAGCGAGGTATTTATCTTAATCATGCGCAGACTAGTTTCCGAGAGTTTGAGGATACATTTTGGTCGGGAGTGGATCTGGCTCAGTTCTATCAGGAGCTAACGGATAAGGCGAAAGAGTCGGGTGTTAGTAATGGTATTGAAAATGTGTTTAGAGCAGGTTTTAGAGAGTTTAACCGCTTAACTCAGTCTGACAAAGCCGATCCAGACGCTGTGATGGAGGGTGCTGATCGAGCAATGCGTGTGGCGCTGTCCCGCGAGGATGAAAAGTTGGGTACTAATCTTCCGTTTCTTGCGAATGTGGCATCAGTGAGTCCTTATATTGGTTTGTTTGGCACTGTATGGGGAATTATGGTCACGGTAAGAGGCTTGGGTATGATGCAGCAGGCAACCTTAGCAGCGGTGGCTCCGGGGATTTCCGAGGCGCTGATACCGACAGCAATGGGGCTCTTTGCCGCCATTCCTGCCGTTATCGCTTACAACCGTTATGCGGCTAAAGTTGAGGCAATTAATGCGAGTTATGAAACTTTCTCGGACGAGTTCTCTAGTATTCTGCATAGACAGGTTTACTCTCGATAATTTAGGTCCCGGAGTTTGATAGATTGAATAGAAAAAAGCAAAAACGCAAATTGGTAGCTGAAATCAATGTGGTTCCTTACATTGATGTGACTCTGGTGTTGATGGTTATATTCATGATCACCGCTCCTTTGTTGATGCAAGGCGTTAAAGTTGAATTGCCACAAGCTAACTCAAGCCCCATGGATAGCGAAGATCAAGAACCCTTTATTGTTTCAATTAAAAGTGATGGTACATACTGGATTGATGACAAGGGGATTAGCCAATCTAGGCCGCTGAATTTAATTAAAGATAGAGTTAGCAAGATTATTCGCCAGGAACCTAAAACACCTATTTTGGTTTGGGGGGATGCCTCAGTGGATTATGGCGTGGTTGTGAACCTTATGAGCGAGTTACAACGGTCCGGCGCCACATCCGTAGGTTTGGTGACTGAGCCTCCTCCTCAGTAGCATGAAAGTTTCTATTAGCTACGCATTAGGTATTACGTTCAGCTTGACCATACATGGGCTAATTATTGCTGCTATGTATGGAGGGTGGAAAGCTGAACCAGAGAGGGTAGTAATTCAGCCGCGATTTATAGATGCAAAACTGGTTGAACTAGCCCCTAAGCAAAAGATAATAAAGCAGAAGAAAAACACTGACGCAAACGCCGCCCATAGAAAACGAGATAGTCAGCGAAGACGAGCGGCTGAGAAGAAAAAAGCGGATGCTCTTAAGAACAGACAACGGCAAGCAGAGATCGATAGAAAAGAAAAAGAACGAGAAGAACAAAGAGAACGAGCAGAGAGGGAGCGACTAGCTGAGTTGCAAAGACGGCAAAAAGAGCAGGAATTTGCTGATGCTATTGCTGAAGAGCAGAGTTTAATAAATGCCCAGCAAGATGAGCGCGAGGCAAATAGCTATCGACAGCTCATTCAGCAACGACTTTCCGAAAATTGGAATCGACCTCCTAGTGCGCGAAGAGGTATGGAAACAATGATTCGATTGCAACTAGTGCCTACGGGTCGCGTGGTAGGCGTCACAGTACTTAAGTCTAGTGGGGATTCAGCATTTGACCGATCCGTCGAACAGGCTGCATTCAAAGCGGATCAATTTATTGAGTTACAAAAGATGTCGCCAAGTTTGTTTGAAAAGAAGTTTCGCCAAGTAGATGTTTTATTTAGTCCTCAAGACCTTAGGTTGTAATCAATGGAGATCCGATGCTACACAAAAGTATGTCTTTAAATCACGCTGTCAAAATATTTTTACTGTCGAGTATATTAGCCATTGCGCCTGCCACAGCATGGGGCGAGCTGGTGATTAGAGTCACTCAAGGTAACGATAGACCCACGATTGTAGCAATTCCTCCTATGGTTATGGCGGGTGCACAGCTCTCTGAGGATATTAGCTCAATTGTTGAGTCAGACCTTGAGCGAAGTGGTTTGTTTAAGGTTGTTCCAAGAAATAATATGCTCTCTTTCCCATCTGATGCTGATGATGTTTATTTCCGAGACTGGCGATTGCTGGGGAGTGAATATCTGCTTGTTGGTGCTGTCACAAAGGGTGATGATCTTATTGAACTGAGTTTTAGCCTACTTAATGTCAATGCCCAAAATACTGTGTTTAAGCATAGTGTTAGGGGCACAGAAGATCAGTTAAGAGATTTAGCCCATATGGCTAGTGATAAGGTATATGAGGAAATAACAGGCATCCGAGGGGCTTTTAGTACCCGTCTTGCCTACGTAACAGCTGATCAGGTAGATGGTGATTTCGTCTACAAATTAAATGTATCGGACTCAGATGGCGCAAGAGAAAAATTAATGCTGGAATCATCAGAGCCAATCATGTCTCCAGCGTGGGCGCCCTCAGGTGATGAGTTAGCCTACGTTTCTTTTGAGACAGGGCGGCCCGCAATATGGCGACAGAGCCTTGTGACTGCTACTCGCAAACAGCTGACGAACTTTCATGGTCTTAACGGAGCCCCAGCTTGGTCGCCAGACGGTAAAAAGCTGGCTATGGTTTTGTCAAAAGATGGGAATCCTGAGATTTATATCTTGGATTTGATGTCTAATAAACTGTCGAGATTGACTCGTCATTTCGCCATTGATACTGAGCCTACGTGGGAGCCCGATGGAAAAAGTTTGTTATTTACCTCAGATAGAGGGGGAACTCCGCAGATTTATAAATTAACGGTTGCATCTAAGGCAGTGCAAAGAATAACATTCAGAGGCAATTACAACGCTAGGCCCAGTCTGGCGCCAGACGGACGCACCTTAGTGGTTGTTCATCGAGAATCGGGTGTTTTCCATATAGCCACTCTCGATTTAGAGACACGACGGATGGTAGAATTGACGGAGACTAGACTTGATGAGTCTCCCACAGTGGCCCCCAACGGGGCTATGTTGATATACGCTACGAAACAGGGTGATAGAGGAGTGTTGTCCGCGGTTTCTCTCGATGCGGGCATCAAGTATTCCTTGCCGGCCAAGTCTGGTGACGTAAGAGAACCTGCTTGGTCACCATTTTTGAGGTAGAATTAGGTTACGCAATTTAACGAACAACATATTTTAAAAGGAGCTCTACATGAATATTTCTCTAACTAAACTTGGCTTACCGGTTCTTTGTCTGTCGGTATTGCTTGCGGGTTGTAGCTCAGCACCTGTTGATGAAACAACTTCCACGATTGAAGACACGACAGTGCAGACTGCATCTGTAGAGGCGGAAGCTGAAGCTGCGCCAGTAATGGTTGAAGAGATTGAAGAGCCAACTAATACTGCAGCAACTGTATTTTATTTCGAGTTCGACAAGGCTATCCTCAGTGATGAGACCCGCGCTGCCCTTGTTGAGCACGCACAGTTCATGATGGACTACCCAACGACGATTCGTTTAGAAGGGCATGCTGATGAGCGCGGAACTCGTGAGTACAACATGGCTCTTGGTGAGCGACGTGCTAACGCAGTTAAAGAGTTTATGGTTCTTCAAGGCGTTGCTGGGAGTATGATTGAGGTTGTTAGCTACGGTGAAGAGAGAGCGGCATCGTTTGGTAGTAATGCTGCTGCATGGAGCATGAACCGCCGAGTTGAGCTTAAGTAACTTATTTTAGATTGAAGCGTTATATCTGTCGCCAGAGCTTCTTTGCTCTGGCCTCATCATCTGATTGTTTTTATAGGTCCCTAGCTTGTGATTAAGTTTAATAAAGGTCTGTGTATACTTGCGTTCAGCATACCCGTGATAGCAGTTTCCCAGGAGTTAACGCCCGTTGTTGATGCGGAAGCATCAACTTTCCCAGTCGATGATGTAATTGATCGTCCAGTGATGTCTGCTGCGGCTAAGCGTGCGTCAGATCGTTTCGATATCATGCAAGATCTTAGAGAAGAAGTCAGGATGCTAAGAGGTATGGTTGAAGAATTATCCTATGAGCTTCAGCAAGTTAAACAGCGACAACTTGATGACTATTTAGACATTGATCGTCGTTTAGGAATCCTGAATGGTGATCTCTCTGAAGGCAATGTCGTTCCAGATTCTTCCCAAGAGCAAAACTTAAACTCCCCAAGTGGCGAAGAAAGCTCGTCTGCAGAACCCCAAGAGTCTTCAGATTTCGCAGTCTCTGATACTTTAAAGTTGGATGATTATGAAGTGGCGGTAAAACAAGATTATGAGGCAGCTTCCAACAAGCTACTCAAGGATCGCGATATAGAAGCGGCAATTCTGTCTCTGAATGCGCATTTAAAAAAGTACCCTAATAGTCCATTTACTGCAAATGCCCATTATTGGTTGGGTGAAATCTATCTTTTGCAGGGTGAAACTGAATTAGCTCGTCAAGCGTTTACGACCATAACGGAAGAACATAAAAATCATCCTAAAGTCATGGATTCTAGATTCAAGCTAGGTAAGATTTATTTTCAATTAGGTGAGCTAGGGCGAGCGAAAAGTCTTCTTGAAGCTGCGGCCAAAAGTTCTGGTGGGGTGGCCAGCAAAGCACGTAGCTTCCTCGATACAAATTTCCAGTAAGGTTTCTTATCTATGTCCGATAAAGCCGTTGTATTAGTGTCCGGTGGGTTAGATTCGTCTACTGTTCTAGCGATGGCTATACAACAAGGTTATCGATGTTACACCTTAAGCTTTGATTATGGGCAGCGCCATCGGTCGGAGTTAGAGGCCGCTATGCGTGTATCTGAGTTAATGAAAGTTGAAGAACACAAGATTGTTAGGCTTGACCTGGGAACCATTGGCGGATCTGCCCTGACTGACACTACAATAGATGTTCCTGAGCAAGAGACTACTGGTATTCCAGTTACCTACGTTCCTGCACGAAATACTGTCTTTTTATCTATTGCGCTTGGCTGGGCTGAAGTTCTTGAGGCAGATACCATCTTCCTTGGCGTTAATGCTGTCGATTACTCGGGATATCCGGATTGTCGCCCTGAATATATTTCTAGTTTCGAAGCAATGGCTAACCTTGCCACGCGGGCAGGTGTTGAGGGGAGTAAGCTATCTATTCAAGCGCCACTTATCGACATGACCAAGGGTGAGATAATCGGTGCTGGCGCCGCTTTAGGAGTCGATTATAGCCAAACAGTTTCATGCTATCAGGCTAGTTTAGAGGGGTTAGCTTGTGGGAAATGTGATAGCTGTCGGTTGCGCCTTGAGGGTTTTAATCAGGCAGGTATTTCTGATCCCACCAGATACAAAAATAGTGCTTGAATTTTAAGTTCCCATCAGTATGATACGCACCTCCTCTGAGGGCCGTTAGCTCAGTTGGTAGAGCAGTTGGCTTTTAACCAATTGGTCGCGCGTTCGAGTCGCGCACGGCCCACCATTATTTATAGCATTTCAACGATAGCACCCACTAACCTATCATCTAATTCCGACATTAAGTCCGACATTAAATAGCTATTCTGGCGTATTTACGCGCGGAATTGACTTATCATAGATGTCCAACATACGCTTTGATTTATGTCCTGTTGCCTCTAGCTTTTGATCGGCAGTCCCTTGCGTATCAGTCGTGCCTCTTCTCTTCATATCATGCAATCCAAACCATTGGTCGCCTGAAAAGCCCCTACCGTCGCAATAAGTGATAATACATAGGGTTATCCTCTATCGTGCGTTTATTATAATATCATTCCAACTACTCCAAGAGTCTTTAAATGTTTAAACATGTTGTTAGCGCTTTAGTTTTAATTATCAGTTTGCAAGGCTGTGGTGGAGGGGGAGGCTCTTCTTCAACTCCAGTGGGACCGCCTGCTGACACCACACCGCCGGTGATTACAATTTCAGGTGATGTTAACGTGAATCATGAGCAAGGCACTGCCTATTCGGATGCGGGTGCTACAGCAACAGACAATGTCGATGGGGATGTGTCTGTAGCGGTCTCTGGTAGCGTTGATGGTGCAGTTGCAGGTACTTACACCATCACCTACTCAGCGTCTGACCAAGCGGGTAATTCTTCTTCAGCAACTCGCACAGTTCAGGTTCAGGATACTATTCCACCAGTCATTACCTTAAATGGTGAAGCTAGCATAACTATTGAGCAAGGAACGGTATATTCAGATCTAGGTGCTACAGCAACTGATTCGGTTGACGGAGCCTTAGATGTGTCTGTTAGTGGGACAGTAGAAACCGAGGTTGGAGAGTACACTCTGACCTATACGGCGACTGATGCTGGGGGTAATTCTGCCAGTGTTGACCGTATTGTCACGGTTATTGAAGCTGATACAGGAGGCGAACCCGACAGTTTGGATGTGATGATTCTTGACGGCGGGTTAGTTGATGATATCTGGGGAGGGAGCTCTTTATTATCCTTTTTTGATGAAAAAAATGGCTACGGTGATTGTACAGATGAGGCCGCAGGAACCGAAACCTGTGCCAGTGTT
>Ga0208894_1002278_pt1 | contig 10543 bp, 6 predicted proteins | sample ETNtaG_12_FD_185752 | JGI IMG/M metagenome (GOLD analysis project Ga0208894, IMG submission 185752) | Marine microbial and viral communities from oxygen minimum zone, Eastern Pacific Ocean - ETNP201306SV49 (SPAdes) (version 2) | ecosystem: Environmental > Aquatic > Marine > Oceanic ... | reverse complement strand
CGGCTATCCCAAAGGTCATCCCCTGTTCCTCTAGACCTGGGCCTGCTAGGTCTCTGAAAGTGAGTCCCATAACTGTACACATGGGAACAACAGAAATTGCAAAGCGGTGAATTCTTTGCGATTTAGAAGGAGCTAGGCCCATTGGCCTGAGAGTTATTGAGCCCGACTTCTCTAATACCTGCCAATCAGCATCAGAAGCACCTATCCTAAGACGTTGTAGAACGGCAGGACGTATACCAGGATCTGCTGAATTCTCGTGTAAGATCTCACCACGGCCAGTGACTATCCTAACACGCTGAATACTAGAGCGGATTTCGAATATTTTCTCAATTGCCTTGGCGGCTTGTGCAGCGTTTAGTCCATGCATATCTAAGGTCAGAACTCCTCGCTCACGTCGAACTCTTTCCTCGACATCCCAAACCCCATCTGAATCATCTGAGAGAAAGGTGAGAGTAGAGCGCAGTATCGATACTTCGGCTTCGCGTTTTGCCTCACGGGTCTCGGTTTTCTCCGCATGACCTCTAACGCGTGCGAGAGCAAATATTAGGACCAAAGTACCAACAACTGAACCTAAAATAACTCCTGTTTTTAGAGCCGGTTGGATAGCAGAATCATTCATCCCTCCCGCAAAGAAAGCCATCATAGATGACATCACAGTAACCATGATACCAATTACAGCAGAGATTGCAAAAGCATCTCGCACACTGACCTCTACCACATACCGCGGATACATTGATGCGGATTGAACCCTACGACGGAATGATGAGTGACGAGGAGGCCGGTGAGGCGCACTTAGTACTTCGAAATGGGCGACCTAATCGAGAAAGAGAAGCGAAGGTAGGGCGAAATCTTTCTGCAATAGTTGGCGTCTATCTTATTTTGGTCTTTTTGATTCCTCTGATACTTCCCGAAAATACGGTTCCCGAATTGTCAGCTAGGGCAAACAGACTTGATTATGCAACTCACGATGGTTGGTCCTCTTGGGGAAATAACGATCACGGGGAAAGTGCTTCTATTGGTCATGATCAATCTGCACATGGTGGCACTTTTGCTTGGGCTGAACTAAATCCAATTGCTGCTTTTGTATATTCTATTGGTGACCTCAATTGTCATCAAAAACACGAAAGGTCATGGGAAATTAATGGCAATCAACTGTCCGTTTGCACACGAGACATTGGAATTATGTTTGGATTCGTTGCTGCATGCATATTATGGAATCGTAGGGGTTTGAATAGATGGACTGTAAGAGATTCTTTCCTATCTATTTTCAAGGATGAAATGATTGAGAAATACTACTACAATGACCAACGAATGAAAGTAATGATTGCATTACTTTGCCTTGGCTTAGTTCCTATGGCGATTGATGGTTTTACACAACTACTGACTACCTATGAATCAACAAATCTATTGAGGATTCTAACAGGAACTCCAGCCGGTTTTGTAGTAGGTTGGTTCTTCTCTGCCAGTTTCTCTGCCAGACCACATGAATTTGATGATGCCGAATCAGTTCAATTACCGGCAAATGCTCAACTAAAATTAATCTGAAAAATTTCTAATTTTAGAAATTATTTGCCCTGCCACCAAGAAACGAGACCACTTGCCCCTGCGGGAGGTGAGGATTTTGATTGGCCATTTCCTAGTATTGCTAACCTCTCAATAGTGTCACGGACTGCTTTTGGATGGACGCCTGAACGAACGATTTGGCCAATAGCGAAACGAGGATGAGTTTCTGGGTTGGATATTAACCACCTGCGCAAAGCATTCCGGAGGGGCCATAGTACTAGCACAAGTGTGCCAAATGAGTGCATCTCATCCTTCAGTTGATTACGTGTAGAATCACGACCAAGCAATGATTTGTGTTGGTGAATCCATCCAGAACGATTGGCCATGAATCTCAATATTCTGTGTGTGTGAGACTCCGACACCGCTCGGACAGGGCCTTGCGCCGCTCTTAACTCATTAACATCGGCAGATGGCATTAGAGAAAGTGTTCCACATATAGATGAAATAGAATGTGCTAGAATATTTTTTGGTACTTCTATACGCTCATCTTCAGAAATAGTCGAAAGCGCCTTATCATGCAACTCTTGAGATTCACGGAGCACCCGCCATGGTGCCTTTGCCTCAAGCCAATTTTCGCGTGTTCTTGCCGGATCTACTCCGAGACCATCTAGTGTAGTTTGACCCTTGCTTGACTTGATAATTCGCCTCAACATATAACGCTCAACGGACTCAGTGTCTACATTGATTGGGGCCGGGCGTGAATGTAAGAATTTACGGACATGTAAAGTCAATAATCGTCTAAACTGCTTTTCTGTTTTTTCATTCAATACAGGGCCTATTATTGCCCCCATATCAAAGGGAATAGGCATCTCAATATCACCTGAAAGCAATGATTCATAGCCCGATCTAATAGCCTTCTGAAGTTCTGTAGTCTCAAAGTATTCCTCTTTCTCAGATAACATCCTCAAGGTTCCGGACTGGATTCTTTTCATGGCAACCTTTGGATCGCAATCTACCCAGATGCACAAATCAGGAACAAGGGCTGCTGAATTGATTTGAGCAACACGGTCAACCCCTAATCCACCAACTACCCCTTGATAGACAAGTGAAGAATGCACATTCCTTTCACTAACCACAATTCTGCCTTCCTCAAGACGTGGGAGAATCCAACCATGTGAGTGATCAACGCGGTCAGCTGCGAATAGACCGGCTTCCTGTTCGGGTGTATGCGTTTGCCGACGTACTGAGTCAATGGCGAGTCTCCCCAAAGGGTGATCTCGTCTAGGCTCTCCAGTCACCTCAACTGAAGAAAAACTGAATTCTTTTTCAAGTAACTCGGCGACAATTTTTGTTGCTAACCCCTTACCAGAGCCATCGCCACCCTCAATGGTGATTAGATACATTCAATCACCTCAGGCACCATCTAATATTCCGAATTGATCCCTAGTGAGGTATGTTAAAGCCATGCCAATTAGTATGAATAGTGGGCCAATGAACATCAAGCCTTGACTCCATAATCCGAGGTAGGCTAAGAATTGTGTGCGGAAGTGGTTCTTACCATTGTAAGCCTCAACTCCCCCAAAGAGACCGGCAATACCCGCTAGGAGTGTCAATGTGCCAACTATTGTAGTTATTAGTACTGAATCCTTTAGATGACTATATCCTCTTAAATCAAATTCCTGACTACCTTCTCCTTCTGTGAGTGTAATTGTTATCTGAGCATGATCGCCTGGGATAAGAAGTACTCTCTGTGTTATATGTTCAGGATGCTCGACAATAATTACAGATGATTGCCGGGCGATATTGGGTATGGTGAATCTGCCTCCTGAATCTGTGACCGAACGCCCAATTTCATCCCCATCTTCATTCTCCAAAACCACAGTTACACCTTCCATTGCATCACCTCCCGTACTATTATCGATTATTGCTGAATATACACCACCATTGACATCTGCTAAACCTTCAGAGTCATCGGTCTGATCGCTCAACACATCTCCGATGTCGGCTGTGATATGCAGACTTCCGGTGACTACCCCTAGAACACTTCCTAGAATGATAAGTATGGCACCAGCAACTCTAGTTGCAGGGTCTACAGAGAGGTCTTCAAGCCACCATTCGAAGCGTGTTCGACGGGATTCATCATCTCCTGACATACTCTCCGCCCCCTATTTCTCAACATCCCCTAGACGCGAGGGCTTCTCATTTTGTCTATCATCTGATTTTTTATTTTTCGATAGCCAATTGATAAGAATTATCAAAATTATTAACGCTGTTCCTCCTAGTACTGAATTCTGCATAATCCTTGTAGAAGTTGTTCCTTCTTCACCAGTCCCGACTACTGGTTCTGAAGTCTGACAACTCGAATCATCAATTTCAATTTCATAATAATTCTGCCAATTCTTTCCAGTTATCCAATATGTCCCATTATTTTGATCCCATGCAATCCCATTCAGAACTCCCGAGTTTTCATTTTCATATTGTTCCCTAATGGGACTTAAGTCAATACTTTGACACACTTTTCCATTACTATAATCTATGAAGTATATGCTATCTTCATACCAAACATTAGCAATGATTGCATTGTCTGTACATTCTAATTCATTCAAATCGGTAACAGGATTCGTAATTCCACTCGAATTAAGATAAATATCTTGACTAAAATATGGTGAAAAATCATTAGAAAAATACTGGATTATTTCTGTACCATCTGAAATTTTGAAATAATCTCCCTGTCGTGATTTACATATCCCCCATCCTTCTCCTTCATAGGTGAAATTGTCAACTAATTCTAGTGTATCTATATCATAAATAAAGGCAATATTTTCTCTCCATGTCAACTGAATAATTGTGTCATTGTAAATAGTCAAACCTTCACCGAAATAGTCATCAGAAAGGTTGTATTGAGTCTCAATTTCACCAGTTTTCATATTTACTATTCTTACACTGGACGAACCATATAGTCCAGTACTTTCATAGAATTTACCATTGTAGATTTCAAGGCCCTGTGTGAACGCATTGGAATCATGAGGAACTATGCTCAATACCTGTAGGTCTGATGAATTATTTTGTTCCGAACTGACGGGTTGTAAAATTATGGTTGAGAACATAATGAAAACCATCATTGAGGAGACATATCTGCACGATTGGCAGGAGAAATATGAACGGCCCTTCGGGCCGATGGTGTCCGAACAGTGCTCCATTGAAGTTAAAGGGGGTTGAAGTAGGGCTTGAACCTGTCTTCTTCATGGAGTGACTCCTCATGGGCTTATTCATGCGCACCCCCTTCTCAACAACTCCGTTGTTGTTGGTAATGTTGATGCTCGGGGCCTCATTGGTACCAATGGTATCCGCTAGTGATAATTCAGATAATCCTGAGAATCTCATTACGGCCGGTGATTTGAGTGGTTTTGATTCAGATTTAGATGGGCACAGATATCTATATGGGAATGATGATCAACCTCCATTCTCAGCCTTCGGATACCTGAAGAAACAATGGATCGACGAAGGGTATCCCAATCTTATATTACCATTTTCTTCGACATATCAAAATTCAAGAGCAAGCGTTAGAACCTGTGAAAATCAGTGGTCAGTAGATGACTCAGATACCTTCACAACGTCTAGCGGTATTGTTTCAGCCACAGTAGCAAAAATTTCCTCCAACTCTGCAATTTTTGTTGAAGATGGAATAGTAATTCCTTCAACTACCCTCAATGATATTGCATCGACTTGGGAGTCGACAATTTATCCTACAGACACAAGTTACTTCGGAAATGCGCCTGATGTTGACAACAATTGCCAAATAGAAATACTAATTTTTGATATCGACCTTGGTGGAGGAATAGGGGGTTACTTTGACCCCAATGTAGCGAGTCAGCGTGAAATACTCTTCATAGACTCCGCCGACATGAATTGGCGAAATACAATTTTAGCCCATGAATTTGAGCATTTACTTCACAACGCTCGTGACCCTTACGAATACCTATGGATTGACGAAGGAGCGGCCGATATGGCGGCATATCTCTGTTTTGGAGTTACTGATACTCTATCTGGACATGCCAACGAATGGTCTCAGAACGCTAACATGAGTGTCAGGTGGTGGAATCAAAGAATTGCAGATTATGGAGCCGGATTCATGTTCATGATGTATCTAGCAGACAAACTTGGCGGAGGAAACGCAATTTCACGCTTGGTGGCCGACAGCGCTACAGGTGGCACTGGTATCGAAAACCTCGCACAAAACCCTGAACCTGGCTCGACTGCTATTGGCACAAGGATGTCCGATATCTTTGCTAACTTCACAGCAGCTGTTTCTATCGATAGTGCTCAAGGCGCCTTTGGATTCAGTAACATTGCAATGACTGCCGGTTGTGTAAGTGGTTTCATTTGTCGGGCTCAAATGAGTGGATACAACGATGAATGGCAGAATTCATGGATTAGCCCCACTCATGAGTTAGAAGGGTGGGGTATGCGTGCCTACAAGTTCGCAGGAGGCACAGGGGCACCTCTGAATCTAATGGTACAGCCAACTCAGTTTGGGATTACTGGCTCTATTCTAGCAAAAGATGCCTCGACCGGTACATGGTCTATGACTAGCTTACGAATCGACTCCCAGACTGGAGCCGGGACGGGACTTGTTCATGGATTCGGGAACACTACCAATGAAGTCTGGGTAATCGTTTGGTACGAGTCGCAAGTTTCTGACTGCGACTACAATTATGCTAGTTGTGAGATTACTACCGGTTCTTATCCATCTACTGATATTACAGTACAAGCAGGAATTATCACAGATCCTGCTGAAATTGAAATCATGACAATTACATCGTTTGACAGAGATTCGGACAATGTAGATGATAGTGTTGAAATTGATATCGAAGTGGTTTCTAATGCTTTCTTTGAGATTATTGAAGTTACATTTGAAGCATTTTTGAACAATACACTCCGGGATTCAATTACCTTCGCTGTGACTGCAAGAAACAGTATCCCTACAGAAGATTCTGTGTGGTTTACACCTCCTGAAAGTGGAGACTGGACTTTTGGAGTCCGAATCAGAGATGTGACTGGAGAAATCATAGATACAGCCTTTTCACTACCTATTGAACTCGCAAATCTAGAACCTGTTTCTTCTGGCTCAATATCTACTGTTGTAACACAGACTTGGCTTCCCGTTAGTCTCTTTGGAAGTGGATATGATGTCTGGGGTTTTGGACAAATAAATGGCTCGTACAGTCACAATGAGACTCCAATAGCGTACATTTGGGACCTAGGGGATAATACTAGTTCTGGACTAAAGAATCCAGTACACATTTATTCAGTAGAAGGAGACTACACAATCAGTCTGACTGTTCGTGATCAAGGTGGATTCTATTCAGGAACTCAGACTTGGAATATCAATGTAAGTGATACTACAGAACCAATCCCTGAAATTCGTGTAGATGGCTTGACTATTGATGACGAAATAGTTCTATATACCAATCAAAGAGTTGAATTCTCGGCACGTAGCACAGTAGATAATGTGCCACATGAACAAATGGAATTTACCTGGAATTGGGGCGATGGAAGTGACGAAGGCGGATTAGGTCTTGTAGATGCCAGCCACTCATATGTAGATGGGAGTGCTGATGGAATAGTATACACTCTAACTTTGAGTATCAATGATGGTACACATGTAGTTGAACATGAAATTTTTGTGCGAGTCCTAAATAGAGTTCCTAGACAGGTATTTGATGAGGAACTCCAAACCTACACACTTACTCCATTGGAGTTCCCAGATATATTTACAGATGATGATGGACATATTGTAGAGTATCTTTGGACTTTTGATGAAGGAGTAAATCTTGTAGATCGTGGACTGACACTGACTTCAGATTTCTCAGCCACTGAATCAATTGAACAAAATCCTACTGCTGGGTGGAAAACTCCTGGAATCAAAAATATCACAGTACAAGTCACGGATGACGATGGAAATATGTCTATGACAACTATAACTGTGAGAGTGCTTAATCAAAGGCCAGTCGCAGTCTTCACTAGACCGGCAGATGGTACCGTTGAAACTGAATACTTCTTTGATAGTGTCCTATCATTCGACCCTGATGGAGACTCATCTCTACTTTGGACACGTTGGAATATTACAGGATTAGAAGAAGAAATAGAAAATGTAACTGGGGTTCATCACATATTCAATGAACCCGGTTTGTATACAGTTTCACTTACCGTCACTGACGAACGAGGAATTGAATCTGCAACAAAATCATTCCAAATTAGAATTGCTAATCCCTTACCAGTTCCAATTTTTGAGTTCAGACAGCCAAGTGAAAATGGAACACCTCTTAGTGAAATCCCGGTTAACGATTCCGGGGTCACTTGGTGGGTACCCTTCGCAGAAGATGGTGGCGCATTTATTGCACCAAATTGCCCAATTATGTTTGATGGGTCATTGAGTTTTGATGCCGACCCAAAATTTGTTGGCAGAACTTCAACCAATCAAACAGATTCTGATTGGAATGGAATAACTCGTTGGATTTGGGAATTTGGAGATGCAACACCTCAAGTTGAAGGAGCAATTGTTTGGCATGAATGGGATAGACCCGGAACCTATGAGGTGACTCTAACTGTAGTAGATGGTTTTGAAGGTGGATACTCCAATTCCACAACAATGATGGTTCATATTTCACGAGCTCCAGAAATCCTAACTCAAGACCCTATTAATTCGGCATATGTTACTCAAGGCGACTTAGTTTTGCTAAATCACAGTGCTATTGATATCGATCTCGAAGAAGGCCTAGAGGCTTGGTTGGATCTAAATGCTTTGGAGGATGGAGACGGAGATGGAATCCCGACTAATGATAGAGATGTATCTCTAACATCTGATTTGAAGGTGGACTGGGATCTAAATGCAATTATTGATTCAGACCAAGATGGTAATTATCGAAATGACTTCCTTTGGGGTAATATGACTTGGCAAAACACTGGAGAAATCAGAATCGTGATGAGGGTTTGTGATGGCGTAAATGTTTGTTCAACAAAAGATTTCTTGATTACAGTTCTTTCAGTTGAAGAAGACAATAGACCCAAATCACTCAAGGACTTAACTTGGAAGGATCTAGTTCCAAATAAAGAGAGTGGAGGATTACTCGCTCTTGTAGGTCTGGTTCTGCTTCTGGGATGGCTAGTTATGCGTCAGAAAGATGAAGAAGAAATTGATGCCGAGGAAATGCTTGAAACCTATGGTGTTGAGGAAGTTGAAGCAGAAGGTGGACTTCCTGGAATGGACCAACACACCCCACCACCTCAACCGAAGTATCTGACAGTGGACGATAGAAGGAATAAGGAGTCCGGATATGTGCGACCCATTAGGACTCGGAGGCGTTGAAGTGAAAATAATACTGAATCGGCTAGCAGCTAGTGGATTCAGCATAGGACTAATGGCGCCGATGATTGCAATAATGATGGTGACAACACCTGTATCGGCCTCATCTAATGACTGTAATGTTGAACCAAGTACTGGTATAGATTGGGATAGGCAAGCACATGAATACAATCTCGATAATGACAATTTCTTGTGGTGGGATGACAGTTGGGAGCAAGAAACTGAACTCTATTCATTAACCTCAGATTTCTATGCAGAAATTAATGTCCCAAGAAATGATGGGGCTGCTCTCAAAATGGAATTAGTTACCGGATACTCATACACATTCTGTATTGAGTTCCACCCAGACCCGGACAATCCACCAAATATGACTGCAAGAGGTGATGCCTATATCCTTACTTCAGGAAATTGGGGGTATTACAGTAACGAATATGATGCTTACAAAGAGGGTTGGGGGATGCCTGAAGAAGTGCTTCAGTGGGTTCCTGTAGAATGGCGTGACCTCGCTGTATTCTTACCATTCAGAGACACACATGCTTATGAAAATCGAGAAAGCGTTTCATTCTCTACAGCATTAGATAATGATAATACTGGATGGATTTCATGGTTTGGAGAAGAAAATGACGCAGAATATTACTTGGTATTTGATAATTGGAATAATAGTCGACATTCAGATGCTAATGGAGTCGATGGCGATATGATTGTACAAGTTTGGGTGGATGTCGAAGATAGATTAACTCTACCAAAATTCACTGCATATCTGATTGTTGGAATATTACCAATCTCGTGTGTAATAATACCATTCATTTTGCACAGTAAATACCACTCTACAGGAGCTGTTATCGAGCAAGAAGAAGTTCAGATTGTGCCTTTGCTTGAAACTGCTGCTGAAATTACAGATGATGATGAGGACTAATCTCAGTTGTACTCAAGCATCTCCCAAGCAATCAATAAATCCGAGGCATTGATTTTACCTTGAGAAGATAAATGAGATCCAGTTTCCATCGTCGAATATACGACATCTTGACCTAGAAGTGGAGCATGAATTCGAGTCCAATCTCCACATGGTCCAAGGCCCATGATTGATATTTTAGATTCAGATTCCTTAACCATCCAAGCGGCCTCAAATAACTTCAATCCGGAATTTCTCCCAGAGGTTATGTAACAGACTTTGAGAACTTCGCCTGTACCTTCAAGTTCCTCTATATCTTGGATAATTTCACTTGAACTATCTGGTTCTTCACCAAAATGAGCAGATGAGATTACCCTCGTCTTTCCTTCGGCTAGAGACATTAGTTCTTTGCGGGCCTTGGCATCAATATCAGCCTCTAAATCAATCCAACTTACTCCACTCTCGATTGCAGTTCGAAGTATAGCAATCCTCTGTTCCTCCGTTCCTGGGAAATAACCACCCTGCCTTTCTGGACGACAAGTCATTACAACAGGTAAATCGATTCCCCCTTTGAACACATCAAGTGATGCAGATAAATCAACTGAGTCAAGTGGCTTAGAAATATATTCTGGAGGAGTATATACTGGCCTTCTGCGCCTTCCGTTAGTAGAAACTGGATTAATTTCCACAGGATCGGGTTTCTTTTCAGTAACCCATAATTTATCTAAGCGAACTTCGCACAAATCAGCACCCACTGCAGTTGCTCGAGCTGCATCGGCGAG
>Ga0208894_1002272_pt1 | contig 10574 bp, 12 predicted proteins | sample ETNtaG_12_FD_185752 | JGI IMG/M metagenome (GOLD analysis project Ga0208894, IMG submission 185752) | Marine microbial and viral communities from oxygen minimum zone, Eastern Pacific Ocean - ETNP201306SV49 (SPAdes) (version 2) | ecosystem: Environmental > Aquatic > Marine > Oceanic ... | reverse complement strand
CACCAAAGTTGTTATTTTAGCCCTATTACTTGTTGAAATACCTCCATCTAGAATTCCTGCTGCTGTAAAAATTAGTCCTACAAACATTGTTAGTCCTGTCAATGCATGCATTCCATCAATGAATGTATGTGCTAATCCTGCATATGATAAAATTAGTCCTGCTAATCCTATACCTGTAAGGCCCATGCCTGGCATTAATAGGTCCCAATTACTCATTTAATTACGCTGGTAGGGGTGAGATACTTATTCCTTTTGAAATATAATAGATCTACAACAAGGAATAAAACGCCTTTGGAATTAGGTGATATGAATTGGGAATTAAAGAAATAATAGAAATTTCGAAACCAAGAATTGTTGTTCTATTAGTAATAACTGCAGTTACATCCATGTATGCTGCTAGTAAATTAGTCACTAGTGAATTTCAACTTGAATATTTAGATTATTTGCATATTATTGTTGCAGGAGGATTAGCATCTGCAGGATCAAGTGCATTAAACCACTATTATGATAGAGATATAGATCCTAAAATGAGTAGAACTAATTCCAGACCAATTCCTTCTGGAAGAATATCTGCTTCTAATGTTTTGATATATGGTTTAGTCGTAAGTTGTATTTCTGTAATTTATGGATTTTTTGCACTCAATTCTGTTTCTGCATTTTTTATTGCAGTTGGAATATTTTCTTATGTAGTGATTTACACCGTTTGGTTAAAAAGAAAAAATACTTCTAATATTGTAATTGGTGGAATTGCAGGTAGTGCTGCAGCATGGGCTGGATGGGCAGCTGCTACTGGCAGTATGGATTTGTTAGGGTTCTTAGTTGGCTTTTTGGTATTTGTATGGACCCCTTCTCACTTTTGGTGTCTTGCAATGAAAATGAAAGATGAATATGCACAAGCTAAAGTTCCAATGCTACCTGTTGTAATTGGAATGCAAAAAACATCTAAATTTATTTTGGGAAATACTTTGATTCTAATTCCATTTTCTTTGTCACTTGTATTGATTCCTGATGGATTAGGATTGATATATGCAATTATTGCATCTGTATCTGGTGGATTGATGCTTGTTTATCATTATAAATTAACAAAAATTCCTACTTCTGAGTTTGCTTGGAAAGCATACAAAGTTACTGCTCCATATTTGACAATAATTTTTGTTGCAGTTGCATTAGATGCTGCATTTCATTTCCCTTTAATCTGATAAATTATTTTATTTGTCTAGTCCTGGAAAACTTGCTTCATAATCTTTTTCCATTATTTCTTTATTTTGTTTTTCAATTGGATCATGTTCTTTTTCAATAATTGCTATTTCTATTCTGCGTTCATCTTTTGTAAACCATGCAACTTTGATTAATCCTAAAATTTCTAAATCTAGTAGTAATTTGTTAAATTTGTCTTCAGGTAAATTTAATCCATCTTTTGTTAAACTCTTGTAAAGTTCAACATCTGTTAATGAATTAACTTCTTTAATTTTTTCGTATATTGTATTTCTTAATGGGATTGTCATGATTAACCGTAAAATGCTTTCTCTCCTGTCTTGGGTACTACATTAGATATACTTTCTCTTATGTTGTTATACCATTGATCTACATCTTTGGTAATTGATGGTTTTATTTCTTTTATACTCTTTGCAAAGTCTTGACTAGTAATTTTTGATGATGTGTTTTTCATTGCATGAACTGCAGCTTCTCTACATAATGCTGCTAAATCTGCCCCCGTGTAATTTTGTGTTGCTACTGCAATTTCTTGTAATTTTACATCATTTGACAACGGCATTTTTTTTGTTAAAATTTTAATTATTTCTAATCTTCCTTTTTCATCTGCAGGTGTTACATAAAGAACAAGATCTAATCTGCCTGCACGTAACAGTGAATAATCTATGATGTCTGGTCTATTTGTAATTCCAATTACTACAACTCGTGATGACGTTCCATCTTCAATCTCTGTTAATAATTGACTAAGAATTGTTTCTCCTGCTCCCCCTTCACCTGATTTAACTTTTGCAAGTGCATCTAATTCATCAAAAATTACTATACATGGAGATGATGCTTTTGCTTTTCTAAAAATTTCTCTTACTGCTTTTTCTGATTCACCCATCCATTTTGAAAGAATTTCTGGACCTCTAACTAAAATCATATTTGCAGCTGTCTCTGTTGCAACTGCTCTTGCTAGTAATGTTTTTCCACATCCTGGTGGACCATAAAGTAGAACGCCTTTTGGAGGCCTAATTCCCATTTTTGTGAATTTGCTTGGTTCTTTAATTGCTGTAATGATGTTGTCAGTTAAAGTTTTTTTGATTTTTTCTAACCCTCCTACATCGTGCCACCATACTTTTGGTCTTTCTACATAAAACTCTCTCATTGCTGTAGGAACTACTTCGTGCATTGCATCATAGAAATCAATCAATTTTATTCTCATTGACTGTAAAACTTCTGAAGAAATTTTTTCAGTTTCAAGATCAATTTCTGGTAGATATCTGCGAATTGATTTCATTGCGGCTTCTCTACATAATGATTTAATGTCTGCTCCTGTATATCCATGAAGTTCTGATGATAACTCCTTAAGATCTATGTCATCATTAATTGGCATTCCTCTTGTATGAATTTGTAAAATTTCAAATCTTCCCTCTTCATTTGGAACTGTAATTTCAAATTCTCTGTCAAATCTTCCTGGTCGTCTAAGTGCTGGGTCTACACTATCTGGTCTATTTGTAGCTCCTAAAACGATTACATTTCCTCTATCTGTCAATCCATCCATTAATGCCAATAATTGTGCAACGACTCTTTTTTCAACATCTCCATACACTTCTTCTCTTTTTGGTGCAATTGCATCAATTTCATCGATAAAAATTATGCTTGGGGAATTGTCTTTTGCTTCTTTGAAAATTTCCCTTAATTTTGCTTCTGTTTCACCATAGTATTTGTTCATAATTTCTGGACCGTTAATTGGATACATGTTAGCTTCTGACTCACTTGCCATAACTTTTGCTAGTAATGTTTTTCCACATCCTGGTGGACCATAAAGTAAAATTCCACTATGTGGTTCAACTCCTAATCTTGCAAATAATTCTGGGTGTCTTAGTGGTAACTCTACAATTTCTCTCATTGCTTTAGTTTTTTCTTTTAGTCCTCCAACTTCTTCATATGTGACTCTAACTTTTCTATCAACTGTTGTTTTATCTGAAATATTCACTTCTGTTGTTTTATCAATTTTTATAATTCCTTTTGGTAATGTTTTTGTAGTTTTAAAATCCATAGAATTTCCTAAGATCATTACTGAAATTTCATCCCCATGATTTATTGGCAATCCTTTAAGTCTGTTTTTTACAAAATCTGTAAACTCTTTGTCTATTGTAACCACGTCATTTACAGGAGTGAGTGTAATTGCTTTTGCAATTTTTGATGACACTTTTCTGATTTTAACAATATCATTTAGTGATCCTCCAACATTTTTTCGTGTTTGTCCATCTATTCTAATAATGTCTGGAAATTTTTCATCTTCATCTGCTGGCCAAACTACTGCACAACTTGTTCTTGAACCCATAATTTCTATGACATCTCCCGGTTGAGCTTTGAGGAAATCCATTGCTTCAGGACCTACTCTGGCACGTTTTTTACCTACGTCTCTTTGTTTTGCTTCCCCAATTTTCATTTGCAAAGGTTCTTCTTTGCGGACCAAAAAATCACTGATTTCCTAAAAATTAATTACGACTCATGCTTAGCACTTCGAATTCACTAACGCCCTCAGTAGCTCTGACTGTATCTTCTAATGAGTCCATTTGTCCTTCTTTATCTTCTAATACAAATTCTGCTTTCAAACATTCTAAACCAAAAGCTAGTGGTTCTTTTGCATGTCGTTTCAAAGTAATTCCATCTTTTAGTGATGTCTTAACATTTTCTGCTAATTTGTCTAAATTGATCTCCATCCCTGTTGGAAGAATTTTTGCAATTAATACAATATCAGTCAATTTGTTTAAGGTCCTTGAAAATTACACGAAGAACAAGTATAATTTCTTGCTGCTTCTCTGCAACTTTCACATCTCCAAATAAGATCCACTCCACAATTAGGGCAATTGAATTTGACACATTTATCATTAGGCATAATTGCTCTATGACAACAACTGCATGTCGGTAATGAAATGGTAGATGACATGCTCAATTTTTCTGTAAACATCATTTATACTTTCCTTAGAATTTGTGTTGAAATTAACTCAATAATTTTTTGAATTCACTACTGATTAGCGTTTGAGCTGTTTTCATTGAACCCTTAATTCCTAATAATTTAATAATTGAACTTGTATGAAAATCAAAATTATCATTTTCAGAAATTTCATTAACAATTTCTGGAGTGATTGATTCAAATAATTTATCTATTGTTTGATTGTCTACTCTTTCTAAGATTTTTCTTGATAGTAATTGTTTTTGAAATTCTTTTCCAAATCTTTCCATCCATCTTTTTTGATAATCTTGAAGATCTGATATTTCGTTTGTTTTCAAAAACTTACATATTGCTTGTCCTGCGTATACTCCTCCCATCCCGCTTGTGAAAATTCCTCCTGCTGTGGTAGGTTTTGCTTGTCCTGCCGCATCTCCTATTATCACTGTTTTATTTTCTATAAATTTTTCAATCGGACCTTTAATCCAAATCGGCGCAAATATTTTTCTGATTGTTGAAAAATCTCCTTTTTCTTTAAGAAATTCATTTAATGTTTCAGATACATTAATTCCTTTTCCTGCAACTCCTACTTTCCCTTTTCCTTCATTGGATGGAATTATCCACGCAAAAAATCCTGGATATTTTTTTTGATCAAAAATCACTTCCACTTTACCTTTTTTTATCCAATCTGCATAAATTTCATATTGTGCTGATGATAAAATTCCTGTTCTGTCTTTATGAATTAATGATGATACCCCTCTTGCATCTACAAAAATTTTACAATCAATTTTTTCTTCATTAGTTCGAATACCTGTTTCAGTTATCTCTTGAAAACTTGTTCTAACTTTAATTTTTGCTCCATTTTTTTGAGCTTGAAAAGCTATTTGTTTATCTAATTCCCTTCTACTAATTTCTAATACCTTTTGATTTTTTGAATTAATCGTAAAACTTTTTCCATTTGGTGATGTTATTTTTGCTGATTCAATCATATGTTCAAAAGTTTTTCTAAGTGGAATGATTCCTAATTCTGCTAAACCTGCAATACTTACTAATCCTCCACAATGTTCAGGAGTTCCAATTTCATAATCTTCTTCAATCACTAATACTGAAAATCCTTTTGAAGCTATTTCTCTAGCTGATAATAAACCTGCAACACTCCCTCCTGCAACAATTACATCGTAGTACACAGTTTTTGGTTCTTTGTCAATTATTTAATTCAAAAGTTTTTCATTATGCCTATTATTAGTAATGACATGGGTGACATAAAGCAGGTAATTGTGGTTAGAACTGATCTTGGAATGGGTAAAGGGAAGATAGCTGCTCAAGTTGGACATGCATGTGTTCTTGGAACTGAACACGTAAGAAAATCTCATCCTGAGTGGTATTCTGAATGGTGGACTGGACAAGAAAAAGTAGTTGTAAAAGTTTCAGGAATTAAAGAATTACAAGAAGTAAAAAAACATGCAATTGATTTGAATCTTCCATGGTCTGAAGTTTCTGATGCTGGTCATACTCAATTGGCTCCTGGTACCACTACTTGCATATCTATTGGACCTGCTCCTGAAAATTTAATTGATAAAATCACTGGTAATTTGAAATTATTGTGATTTATTGGGAATGAGATATTAACAGTATTGTTCAAAAAATTTTGTGAAAAAACAGACTAAAGGAATTTTGGCATTTGTTTTTTTAGGTGGAATTATGTTAACTTCTGGTGTACTGGTTGCTTTAACCGGATATGATCCTGAAGTTGATTATGCTGCAATGGATGATCCTGAAGTAACCATTACTGGTACTCCTGCTGATAATTATCCTGATGCCCAAAGAACACAATTTTGTAGCTCTGGAAGTGATGCAAAATCTACTGAATATGTACAAGAATATGTGATTCCAACTAAATGTACTAATCCATTATCTATTGTTTCAGATTATGATGGAAATGTTTGGTTTACTGAAACTAATACTGGAAACATTGCAAAATTTAATCCAATGACTGAAACTTTTGTTGAATTTGATAACCCTACTTGGCCTGATGGTGCTCGTTCAATGATGTGGGGAATTGATTATGCACCAGATGGGTCTGTTTGGTTTACTGATGAAACTTATGATTCTGTTTGGAAGTTCTCATCAATCAATGAGCAGTATGAAAGATTATCGTATCCTTCTGATGGTAATTCATTACCTCAAAAACTTCGAATTGATGGTTCTCAAATTATAATTAATGATTTTACTGGAAACAAGCTTACGATTTTAGATGTCAATCCATCTGATACTGAAGTAAATTATCTTAGTATTCCATCACCTGTTGATGAATCTGTTACTGCTGATTTTGCATTGGATGAAGATGACAATCTTTGGTATACTAATTGGTTATTTCAACAAGGAGGAATTTTAGTTAAATTTAATCAAAATGATTATCTTAATGATGTTACCAGTTCTGGCGAACCATTTTTACCATTAATTGATTATGTTGATGGTTATCCTCTACCTGTACAATTACTTACTCCAAATGGTGTTGCTTTCTCTAATGATGGATTACTTTGGATAGCAGATACCACTTCTTCATCATTCTTTAGTTTTGATCCTTCCTCTGAACAGTTCATTCAATATGTGACTGCAGATCCAATGTTTGAAACATATGGCAATCAAACAGGCGTTGTTAAATCTCCAATATCTAGACCCTATTGGATAGAAACTGATAATCAGGGTCAACTTGTATTTAATGAACAAACTGCAAATAACATTTCTGTAATGAATCCAAAAACACAATCTCTTATAGAATACCATGTGCCATCAAAAAATCCTAACTGGGGTGACTGTGATAATGGTGTAAGTGTTTTAGATAATTGTGGTGTTGCACAAATTTTTGATTTTACAATATCTGGTGAAAAAATTTGGTTTACTGAATGGGTGGAAAATAAAATTGGTGTTGTAGATACTTCAGTACCATTACCACTTGAAATTGAATTTGAATTTGATGTTTTGAATCTTAGTTCTGGTGATTCTTTTGCATTTGATTTTATGATTTCACCACAATTTGAAAATGAACCATCAGAAATTTCATCAGTAATCTCTACAACCCATGATTTTTTAACAGTGAATTTGATTAATGATTCTGCTGAAACTTTTCAATTAGATTCAGATGATCCTGTAACAGTTCATGTTGAGATCTCTGCTTCTGATAATGCAATTCCAGGAATCTATAAGATTTTACTTGGAGCACAATCTCCTGATGTAACAATTAGTAAATATCTTACAGTGATAATAGAGTGATTCCTGAAATTGATTCTCAAATAGGTATCTCTGTCTACACAACAAAATTTTCTGGAATTGGTGGAAAAATTAGAATTGCTCCTGAAGATTTTGAGGTTTCAGAATTAATTTCTAAACATGCTACAAACTCAATTACTGATGAGAGTGGTTATGCTGTTTACAAATTAAAAAAGAAAAAAATTGATACAAATCATGCAATATCTGGAATACGTCAAAAAACTGGTGTTCGTCTAAAATCTCTGGGACTAAAAGATGCTTCTGCTGTAACTGAACAGTTTGTTGGTTCACCTCATAAGGGAAAACCTATTGAAGATTTTTCGACTGAAAAATTTGCTCTTAAACTAATCGGATTTACAAAAAAACCTTTGTCTAAAAAAGACATGATTGGTAATAATTTCAAAATTCAAATTTCTGATTGTTCAGATGATCTATCTTCGTTTAGTGAGCATGGTCGTATTTTGAATTTTTATGGTTATCAGAGATTTGGCTCCAAGAGACCTGTGACTCATTTAATTGGAAAGGCAATTTTACAAAGAGATTTTGATATGGCTGTTGATTTGATTCTTTCATTTACTTCTTCATATGACTCTGCAGAAAATACTGAGATTCGTGAAAAACTTTCTGATAAAACAAATTATGAAAAATATTATGATAAAGTCCCATCTCAAATGGATATCGAAAAAATTGTTTTAAAAGAAATGATTGATCATGATGATTCAATCCGTGCTATACGTGCAATTCCATTATCGTTAAGAAGATTTTACATTCAAGCATATCAATCATTTATTTTCAATCAATCTCTTAGTGGTGCATTTTTGGATGGTGAAAATTTATTTGAATCTCAATCTGGCGATGTGTGTTTTGATTCTAAAAGTATAATTGGAAAATTTAAAGAAAACATTGAACAATATCTTGCATTGCCTTTTGTTGGATACTCGTATTACAAAAAAACAAGATTTCATCATCAAATATCTAAAATTTTAATTCAAGAAGAAATTACTCCTAAAGATTTTTTCATTAAAGAAATGCAAGAAGTAAGCAGTGAGGGTGGATTTAGACAGGCTGCAATTCACTGCTCTGATTATTTTTCAGATAACAATAAAGTTGAATTCTCATTAACTCGTGGCTCGTTTGCAACAATTTTGTTGCGTGAAATAATGAAACCGTCTAATCCTATTGAAGCAGGATTTTGACAATGTCATTTTTTTAAAATTTTCAAAACACTTCCAATTCCAATAATAATTATTCCCCCAATCATTATTTGAATTCCATATGTGATCCAATCTGGATTGGCATACATGAATGATGATTCTGGACCTACTATTGATTGTCCTTGTAAATGAAAAATTAAACCAAAAATTAATGTAATTATGCCTGGCAAGTTGCATGTCCATTAGCTAAAAAAGATCCGTCTGCCACTATTTCAAACATTTGACGATTTTCCAAAATCATGGCTTTCTTGATCTGGAAATTGTTGTAGGTGTGAGAAATCTCAGAGAACTGGACTGAATAGAAAGTGCTCCCATCGGGATTTGAACCCGAGTCTTTGGCTTGAGAAGCCAAAATGCTTAACCGGACTACACTATAGGAGCCTGATAAAAAACACTCTATTCTTAATTTAAAGGAAATGTTTTGAGTTTGAATGAACTTGTAAAACTTTGTGACTTGATTCCTTTATAGAAAAAACCAATACATCAAATCTTATGGATTTTAAAAAATTTATTGAAAATCAAGGATTATCTGATTTTTCAATTGGATTAGGTGGATGTAGAATTATGAATAATTTTTTTGATTCTTGTGATTATGATCTAATGATTTTTGATGAAAATTCTTCTAAAGACCAAGTAATTCAATTTGATAATAATTTCGTGACTATTCATCATTCTTCATTATCTGAAACAAATACAAAAAAACTTCTTCAATATGATAATTTGAAAATTCTTCAAGATGATTCTTGGAATCTAAAAATACTTCTTTCTAAAATTTCTGAAAAACGTGAATCTTTATTCTTAGATTTTGCCAAAAACTCTTTAATCGAATCTATGTTTTGTTGTCAAAAAACTAGGGATTCTCTTCAAAATGATGACGTCTTTGCTGGTTGCTGGCAAAAAACTGCCTCTTATTGCTTGGCTGATGCAATCTCCTCTTTAAACAAACATGTCTCTAGTCCTTCTCACATGCTTAATTCCTTACGAAAATCTGAAAAAAATTCTATTAATAATCATATTTCTAATGTTCTTCAAAATATTGGAATCGAAAGAGCAACTCCTATACTTTTAAAACGTATGTTGAAATCTTCAATCGGTTTTTCTGATTTAGTTGAACAAAATAATCATTCAGAATTAATCCAAAAAAAATATAACTATTTTTTAGAAAATTCCATGCTTTCTGATTGTTATTTTTATTTGGGGTACATCAATAAAGAAAATTTCATTAAAATCAAGGATGAATTGAATAAAAGACAAGATTTAATCTATATTCTAAAAATCGCATTTGATATTGAATCTGATCCTCATTTGCTCTTACAGCAAGTAGAGGCTATTCAAACTAGTTGTAATGATATTTTAGGGGTTCTTCGTGCTTAATTCAATTCTTTGTACTAACCTTTTAAAATGAGTAAAATTATCTCTTAGTATGTCAGACGCATCATGTGGTTGTGCAACACAAGCAGAAATTGGTTCTGAATGTGATTGTGCAATGCAAGGAGAATGCTACTGTGACTCATCCTGTGATTGTAAACAAGATGTCTGTAAAAACGCAGAGCATTAAGTAATTTACTTACTTATTTTCTTTTTTTTAATATCTCAATCTTCCTCTTGCTCAAATCCCCATGATTTTACTAATTCTTTTTGGAACTTGTCGGCTTGTTTCTCGTTTAACCCAAAACCACAATTTTTGTGAGTAGGAACAACTGTCATTCCATCTAATTTGAATTCCACTTCAAATAGGTGTATTTTGGAACAATCACTCATTTCTATTTTTTTTTAAATATTCCTCTATATTTGCCTATTTGAATTGAATTTTGTGTTCATTTCAACCAATTTTTGGTAATTTGAATAACGTTTAACTATCCGTTTTGATGAATTTTTTTTAGATTTGAATCGCTCTCTACTTGTTTTAGGTTTATTGACTACTTTAGTAATTACTT
>Ga0208894_1002267_pt1 | contig 10595 bp, 7 predicted proteins | sample ETNtaG_12_FD_185752 | JGI IMG/M metagenome (GOLD analysis project Ga0208894, IMG submission 185752) | Marine microbial and viral communities from oxygen minimum zone, Eastern Pacific Ocean - ETNP201306SV49 (SPAdes) (version 2) | ecosystem: Environmental > Aquatic > Marine > Oceanic ... | reverse complement strand
CGCGAGCACCCGAATCATGTCTCGGTAGAGCGCGCCGCGCTCTGCTGCCGTTAATTCGGGCAGGGCAGGGTCCCAGAAGATTTGACCATCTTCGAAACTCATCACGAAAAAGACGGTGCCGATTACCTCGGGGTCCTCGCACAGCAACAGCGTCCGTGGTACCGGCACCTCGGTATCAGCCAGTGCGCGCATCACCCGAAACTCGCGCTCCACCGCATGGGCGGACTTGAGCAGTTTGCCCGGCGGTTTACGCCGCAGCACGTATTGGCCCTTCGAGGTATCAAGGAGGTAGCTGGGATTAGACTGTCCATCGCTGAATTTTTCTGCACCAAGCAGATTGCCAAATCCCGAAATGACACCGGCGAGGTAGGCGCCGAGCCGGTCGATGTCAAGCAGGTGGTTCGTGGTCACGAAACGTTTGTATCTGCCGCAGAGCCTTGCTGCAGGCGTTCTTTTTTTTGCCGCCGCCACAGGCGGGCATACAACCCATCGCGGGCCAGTAGTTCGGGATGGGTGCCACGCTCGACGATCGCGCCGTCGTCAAGTACCAGGATTTGGTCCGCGCCCACCACGGTCGAGAGTCGGTGGGCGATAACCAGCGACGTGCGGCCCCGGGAGATCTCTTCGAGGTTGCGCTGTATCTCTATCTCGGTGTGACTGTCGAGTGATGAGGTGGCCTCGTCGAAAAAAAAGATCTCGGGCTCCTTGAGCACCGCCCTGGATATCGCCACGCGCTGTTTCTCGCCACCGGAGAGTTTCAGGCCCCGCTCGCCGACGCGCGTCTGATAACCCTCCGGTAGCGTACTGATAAACTGGTGAATGTGGGCGGTGCGGGCGGCATCGACAATGGCCTGCTCGTTGGCCTGTGGGTCACCGTAGGCGATGTTGTAGTGGATGGTGTCGTTGAACAGCACTGTGTCCTGTGGCACCACACCGATGGCGCGGCGTAGCGAGTCCTGGGTCACCTCGCAAATGTCCTGGCCGTCGATCAGGATTCGACCCGAAGCTGGATCGTAGAAGCGCAGCAGCAGGCGGCTGATGGTCGTTTTGCCCGCCCCGGTGGGGCCGACGATGGCCACCGTGCTGCCGGCAGGCACCCGGAAGCTCAACCCTTTGAGGATGCACCGTTCCGGGTGGTAGCCGAACACCACGTCTTGGTACTCGATCTCACCTGGACCTGGCCCGAGTGGCCGGGCACCTGGTGTGTCGGCGACTTCCGACACCTCGTCCAGCAGCGAAAACAGATTCTCCATGTCTACCAGCGCTTGACGAATCTCGCGGTACACCGTGCCCAGCATGTTGAGAGGCACTGCCAGTTGCATCAGGTAGGTATTGACGATGACGAAATCACCCACGGTCATTGCGCCATCGCGTATGTCCAGCGCCGCCATGGTCAGCATGATGGTGCCGCCGACGATCACCACTGCCGCTTGGGCGGCGTTCAGCAGCGACAGGCTTTCGCGGGTGAGCACGGCGGCGTGCTCGTAATCACCCAGGGCCTGGTCCAGCCGCTGTGCTTCGTGTGTCTCGTTGTTGAAGTAGCGCACGGTCTCGAAGTTCAGCAGGGCGTCGACTGTGCGGCTACTGACTTCGTTGTCAGCCTGATTCATCTGTCGCCGAATGCGAGTCCGCCAGGCAGTAATGGCGAAAGTCAGCCATACGTAGAGCGCGATAGTAACCAGGGTGACCAGCGCGTAGGACAGCCCGAACAGAACCCAGAGGATGCCGCACACCAGCAGCACCTCGACCACCGTCGGCACGATGTTAAAGGCGACAAAAGACAGCAGGAACTGAATGCTGTTAGTGCCCCGGTCAATGAAGCGGTTCAGCGCACCGGTTTTGCGCTCCAGGTGAAAACGGATTGACAGCACATGCAGATGCTGGAACACGCGCAGCGCGAGCCGACGTACTGCGTTTTGCGCCACCCGTGCGAAGAACGCATCGCGCAGTTGGTTGAGCGCTAGCGCTGAGAGGCGAAAGGCTCCGTAGGCGAGGATCACTGCGAGCGGTATGCCAAGTACCAGGCCGCTTTGGCGGTCGAGACTGGACAAGCGGTCGACCGCATCGCCCAGGATCAGCGGCACGTAGACGTTGGCGACCTTGGCCAGCACCAGGCTGAAGATGGCGAGCACCACGCGCAGCTTGAGATCCCGACGCTGTGCCGGCCACAGGTACGGCAGCAGGGTGAAGAACGTCCTGGCGACGTTACTGTTGGTGTTGGCCTTTTCCATGAATGTAAAACTGCTGGATGAGAGCTGATCCTGGCGGGGTCTGTTACCAGTGGTCAGGGCGCCAGGTGAGTGGTGGCTCATCCATAAGAGCCGCTTGTTCGCGCAAGTAGAGAATGTGCTGTTCCCAGCAGCGCTGGCTATTAAACCATGGGAAGGCGCGGGGAAAAGCCGGGTCATCCCAGCGCTTTGCGAGCCATCCGTAATAGTGGATCATGCGTAAGGTGCGCAGTGCCTCCACCAGGTGTAGTTGCGCCGGCTCAAAGTCAGCAAAGCGGGTATAGCCCTCCAGCAGCACGGCCAGCGATGCCTCGCGCTCCTCGCGTTCGCCGGCCAGGAACATCCACAGGTCCTGTACAGCCGGCGCCATGCGCGAGTCGTCCAGATCTACCAGATGCGGACCGTCATCGATCCACAGGATATTGCCGCTGTGACAATCGCCGTGCACCCGGATAAGCGTAGGTTCGCCGCAGCGCTCATAACACCACTTCACCCGCTGCAGCAGGTCTTCGGCCAGAGACTGGTAGGCGGGTACGAGTTCGGTCGGAATGAAGTTGTTTTCTAACAGGAAACGGATGGGAGTTTGGCCAAAAGTAGTGGCGTCAAGCGCTGGCCGCTCCCGGTAGTCAGCTTCGCTGCCAAGTGCATGTAGCCGCCCAATAAAACGGCCTAGCTGGCGCAGGTGCTCGGCGTTTTCGAAGTCCGGTGGGCGCCCGCCGCGGCAGGCAAAAAGCGCAAACCGGTAGCTACCATGGTGAAACAGGGTCTCACCAGCGTTGTTGTTAAGCGGCGGTACCAGCGGGATCTCATGCGCTGCCAGTTCCAGTGCAAAATGGTGTTCCTCGAGAATGGCCGCATCACTCCAGCGTTCGGGCCGGTAGAACTTGGCTACCAGCGCATCACCGTCTTCAAGTCCCACCTGGTAGACCCGGTTCTCGTAACTGTTCAGGGCCAGTAGCCGCCCATCGGTGCGGTAGCCCTGGCTGTCCACGGCTTCGAGAACCTCGACGGGGCCAAGATTCTGGTAGTCGTTGTTGGCAGTGCCACTCATGACAGCACTGTGTGATTGGCGTGGGCCGGGGGTTTGTTCGGCTTCATACGTAAAGCCACAATCACGAGCAGGTTACCCAGCACTGCGCAGCCACCAAACACATTGCAGATCCAGTGTATCGACATACCGGCATCCATCAGCATGCCCATGCTGGCTGGGCCCAGCGCCGAGGCCAGCACCATCAGCGCAAGGTACAGGCTTTTGATGGCGCCCAGGTACTTGACGCCATAGAGTTCGGCCCACAAGGCAGATACCGAGGTGTGAGAAAAGCCGGTATGGATGCCCAGCATGAGCATGTAGGGGACCACTCCCAAGTGATGTTCTGCCGACGCTAGGATCAAGCAGCCAGCCACGAGCGGTACCAGCATGAACTGCACCACGTTGACCGCGCGGAAGCGGTCCACTAGCGGGCCGGCCAGCAGCATGGTGATGATGCCAGCTACGGCGAAGATCACGTAGTTGCCAGTAATCCATCCGTCCGACCAGCCCTTGGCCTTCGCAATGGTCAGGTGATGAAAGAAAAAGGCGGTGGTGATCAGTGACGAGCAGAGTATCCCGGGACTCATCAAGTAGAACCGCGGATCGCGCAGCACCTCGGCGCGGGACCAAGACCGGCCAGCAGCCTGGAGGGGGTCGGTGTTGGTGGACAATCTTTCAAGGTGCCGCTGGTGGAAACGGCCATGACCGCGCAGCAGCCAGAGGGTTGCCGGTATCAGTGTCAGGCCAGCCAGTAGCGCGGCGCCCGCGTAGGTCCAACGCCAGCCTATCGCAGCGATACACAGGACCGCGCCAAAGGGCAGCGCAGCCTCACCCACGGTGTAGCCCAGCGAAGCGATGGCAATCGCCCGGCCACGGTCGCGGTCAAAGTAACGCGCCATGCTGGTGATGGAGACATGCGAGGCGAGCCCCTGTCCCGAGTGACGCAGCAGAAAAATACCCAGCACCAGGGCGACCGGCCCGGGTACCAGTGCCATGTAGGCACAGGCGCCAACCAGCAGCGCGCTGACGGCCAGTGCATAGCCTGGCAGGCGATAACGGTCGATCAGCCCGCCGGTGAACGGCAACAAGAAGGCGCTGGCGAGGGTGCCGGCCAGGTAGATGCCGCCCCAAAGTGTATGACTGAGATCAAATTCAGCCTGGACCTGGGGGCCGAACACACCGATAAAATAGGTCTGGCCGAAACTTGAGTACAGTGCCATCAGGAAGCCGAAGTGCACCAAGCGGCTGTTGGTGCGAAAGACCTGTCGGTAGGCAGTGATCGGCATCAGCAGGCGGTCCGGTAGCGTAACCGCCGGACTATACAGAATTCACTTACGGTGGGTTTTCAGATGGCGGGCATCATCAGGAGGGAGTGCCAGAGTGTGGCAATAATTGTCAGCTCGGGTGCGGCTCGCGCGCGGCATTGGCCCGGGGGTCCTGGCGGGGAAAAGCCCGCCGTCAGGCCAGTGGCAATTCAGGTCGTCTCACCGGCGAGGTAAGCCCAGGTCTCGACCACGCTGTCAGGATTGAGCGAGACGCTGTCGATGCCTTGTTCCATCAGCCAGCGGGCAAGATCGGGGTGGTCGGAGGGCCCCTGGCCGCAGATACCGACGTACTTGCCGGCAGTATTGCAGGCCGAAATGGCTCGCTGCAGCAGCGCTTTCACCGCCTCGTCGCGTTCATCAAACAAGTGCGCGATCTCCCCGGAGTCGCGGTCGAGCCCCAGGGTGAGTTGGGTCAGGTCGTTGGAGCCGATGGAAAAACCATCGAAGTACTCCAGGAACTGCTCCGCAAGTAGGGCGTTGGAGGGAATCTCGCACATCATGATGATTTTCAGATCATTCTCGCCACGTTTGAGCCCGTTGGCCGCGAGCAGGTCGATCACCTGGCGGGCCTCGTCCAGGGTGCGCACGAAAGGTACCATGACCCACAAGTTTGTCAGTCCCATCTCGTCGCGCACGTACTTAAGGGCCTGTGTCTCCAGCTCGAAGCAGTCGCGAAAGCCTGGATCGATGTAGCGCGAGGCGCCGCGAAAGCCCAGCATCGGATTTTCTTCAATAGGCTCAAAGTTTTTGCCGCCAATCATGTTGGCATACTCGTTCGACTTGAAATCTGACATGCGCACAATCACCGGCTTGGGTGCAAAGGCGGCAGTTATAGTGGCAATACCCTCGGTCAGTTTGTGCACATAGAAAGTCACCGGGTCGGGATACCCCGCCGCGGCAGTGTCGATATCGTGGCGTGTGTCCGCCGGCATTTGCTGATAGTTAAGTAACGCTTTGGGATGGATACCGATGGTGTTGTTTATGATGAACTCAAGGCGCGCTAAACCCACCCCCGCGTTCGGCAGGCGCTGAAAGTCAAACGCCCGATCCGGGTTACCCAGGTTCATCGTAATCTTGAAGGGCAGTTCGGGCATGGTTTCGAGGTTGACCCGAGCTACCGTGTAGTCGAGCAGGCCCTGGTAGACAAAGCCCGTGTCACCCTCGGCGCAGCAGACTGTCACATCGGAGCCGTCGTTGAGCACGGCGGTGGCGTTGCCACAGCCGACTACAGCCGCGATGCCGAGTTCGCGGGCGATGATGGCGGCGTGGCAGGTACGACCACCGCGGTTGGTGACGATGGCAGCAGAGCGCTTCATCACCGGCTCCCAGTCGGGGTCAGTCATGTCGGTTACCAGGATGTCACCTTCCTCGACTTTGTCGAGGTCCTTCACCGAGGGTACCAAGCGCACGGTGCCAGCTCCGATCCGGTGGCCGATGCTGCGACCCTGGCACAGCACTGGCCCACTTTCGTTCATATGGTAGCGCTCAAGAACCTGATTCTGGCGACGGCTCTTCACTGTTTCCGGGCGAGCCTGCAGAATGAAGAGTTCGTTGGATTCTCCGTCCAGCCCCCACTCGATATCCATGGGCCTACCGTAGTGCTGCTCTATGGTCATTGCCATGGTGGCAAGTGCCTCGACTTGCGCGTCGCTGACGGAAAAACGCTGGCGTTCATCCTCGGTCGTTTCCACGGTGCGCACCGGCGGTGACTCGCCGTCGGCTGCGTAGATCATTTTGATTGTTTTGCTGCCGAGGTTGCGCCGTAGTATGGCCGGCCGGCCGGCGGCCAGGGTCGGCTTGTGCACATAGAATTCATCTGGGTTAACCGAGCCCTGCACCACACACTCACCGAGGCCGACGCTGGCGGTGATGAACACCACATCAGCGAAGCCGGACTCTGTATCCAGGGTGAAGAGAACACCGCTTGCGCCAATGTCGCTGCGTACCATACGTTGGATACCGGCGGACAGTGCTACTTCAGCGTGGTCAAAGCCCTGGTGCACCCGGTAAGCGATCGCCCGGTCGTTGAAAAGCGAGGCGAATACTTCGTGTACTGCACTTAGCACATTGTCGATACCGCGTACGTTGAGAAAAGTCTCCTGCTGTCCAGCAAAGGATGCCTCCGGCAAGTCCTCGGCTGTGGCCGAGGAGCGTACGGCAACCGGGGTATCGTCACCTAACTGCTGATAATTTTCCCGCAGTACCTGTTCAAGATTAGCCGGTAGTGGTGAGGCCATGATCCAGTCGCGAATCTGCTGTCCGGCCGTGACCAGTGCGGTCACGTCATCCACGTCGAGATCGCGCAGCAGGCCGTTGATGCGTCCGGCCAGGCCATGGCTGGCGAGAAAGGCCCGATAGGCGTCGGCAGTGGTCGCAAAGCCGTCAGGCACTGCAATGCCGGCACCCTGAAGATTGCTGATCATCTCGCCTAGCGAGGCATTCTTGCCGCCCACGTGGGCGACATCGCCCATGCCAAGCGTGTTAAACCAGGTGACGAGTTCTTTCACTTACCTGCTGTTTCCGTGACAATACTACCGGGCTAGATCTATCTCAGGATCTGTCTTTGACTGCTTGCAAGAGGGGGTTGATATGTCCAAAAGAACCGTATTCATCGTCTCAGACCGCACCGGGCTTACCGCCGAGGAGTTGAGTCACAGCTTGCTGACCCAGTTTCCGGGCGTGCATTTCACTACCACGGTACTGCCGTTCGTGGATACTGATGATAAGGTCAACGATGTAGTACACCAAATCAACGCGGCGGCGCAAGTTGACTCGGTCAGACCGCTGGTGTTCATGACCTTCGTCAACGCCAACTACAGCCAGCGCGTTAGCCAGGCCGAAGGACTGGTGATCGACGTATTCAACGCTTTCCTGGCCACGTTGGCGCGTGAACTTGGGGCTCAACCGAGTCACCAGGCGGGCCACAGCCATGGGGTGGTCGACCCGGCTCGCTATATCTCGCGAATCGATGCAGTGCAGTACGCGATGGACTGTGACGATGGCAGCAATGCCGATGACTATGGCCAGGCCGACCTCATCCTCATGGGCGTCTCGCGCAGCGGCAAGACCCCCACCTGTGTGTACCTGGCCATGCACTTCGGCCTGTATTGCGCCAACTATCCCTTGACCGACGAGGATCTCGGCAGTGAGCACTTGCCGAAGATTCTGCGGCCCTACCGACAACGGCTGTTCGGCCTGACTATCAACCCGCAGCGGCTGCAGGAAATCCGCCATAAGCGCCGCCCAGACAAACGCTATTCGGAACTACAGCAGTGCCGCTACGAGGTGGGCCAGGTCGAGGCTATGTTTCGCCGGCACCAGATAGCTATGCTTGATACCTCGCGCATGTCGGTGGAAGAGATTGCAGCCACGCTGTTGCACACGACCGGTATCCGCCGTGAACTGGTGGGCTGAACCGGCCTGCCGCCGGTGACTACAGCCACCATCGGTTTCATCAGCCTGGGCTGTCCCAAGGCCACGGTCGACTCCGAGCGCATACTGACGCAACTCAAGGCCGAAGGCTATGTTGTGTCTGACAGTTACGCGGATGCCGACTTGGTGATAGTCAATACTTGTGGTTTTATCGAGTCGGCCGTGGCGGAATCACTCGAGGCCATCACCGAAGCATTGGCTGAAAATGGCCGGGTCATCGTTACCGGTTGCCTGGGCACGCGGGCCAAAGAGTTACAAGAGCAGTTCCCGCAACTTATCGCAGTGACCGGACCGCAGGACCGCCCCGCCGTGATGGCGGCAGTCCACGCGCAGGCACCACCGGCACACGCACCTTTCTACCAGCTACTGCCCCCGGGTGGCATCAAACTGACCCCACGCCATTATGCGTATCTCAAGATCTCCGAGGGCTGTAACCACCAGTGCACTTTCTGCATTATTCCGTCCCTGCGCGGACGGCTGGTCAGCCGCCAGCCGGCAGCGGTGCTGGCGGAGGCACGGGCGCTGGTCGAGGCCGGAGTGCGGGAACTGCTGGTGGTATCACAGGACACCAGCGCCTACGGCATCGATTCTCGCAGTCGTGTGACTCCGCTGCACGAGGCCCGGCGGGCCCACCTCACAAATCTTACCCGGGCGCTGGTCGAGGCCGGAGTGCGGGAACTGCTGGTGGTATCACAGGACACCAGCGCCTACGGCATCGATTCTCGCAGTCGTGTGACTCCGCTGCACGAGGCCCGGCGGGCCCACCTCACAAATCTCAGCCGGGCGCTTGGCGAACTGGGCGCATGGGTGCGGCTGCACTACGTCTACCCCTATCCGCACGTGGATGAACTAATCCCGCTGATGTGTGAGGGTAATCTGTTGCCTTACCTGGACGTGCCGTTTCAGCACGCGAACTCCCGCATCCTCCGGCTGATGAAACGGCCGGCTAGCGGCGAAGATAATCTCGAGCGCATCAGCAGTTGGCGCCGCGCATGCCCTGACCTTGCGCTACGCAGTACTTTCATCGTTGGCTTTCCCGGTGAGACCGAGGCTGAGTTCAAGGAGTTGCTGGATTTTCTACAGGCAGCACAACTCGATCGGGTGGGTTGTTTTGCCTATTCACCGGTGGCGGGCGCGGCGGCGAATGCGTTGCCGGACCCGCTGCCGCTGGCCGTGCGTGAAGCGCGCTGCGAGCGGCTAATGACAGTACAGGCGGAGATATCCGCGCAGCGCCTGACTCGGCGCATCGGCAAGCGCTACACTGTTCTGGTTGACGAAGTCGCAACTTGGGGAGCTGTGGCGCGAAGCAGCGCTGAATCTCCCAGCATAGACGGCGTGGTCAGGATAGCGGATGCGCCGGATCTTGTCCCCGGCGAGTTGGTCGAGGTTGAGATCACGGGCGCCGACCAGCACGACCTCACGGCGCGCTTGGTGTCAGCGATCCCGGAACAGTAGTTGCGTGCGTGAGGGTGCCACACCTAGGGCACGTGGTTTTCTACGTGCGCGTTGGCTCGTGAGATGCGGGGCCTGCGCCAGCAATTTCAGTCTCTCGAGTGGGTAACTCCGATGGACGCCTAGCCACTTGTATTGCAACTAGCAGCGCCATAACGGTGGGCCACGGATCGTGCCTGGCAACCGGCCACTATTGACATTATCCTGTGTTTTCTGCAATAGTTTTAAATATTCCGTAAAAAAAACAGTAAAATGCAGGAAATTAGAGAATCTTTCACTCTCGCACTAGGCTTAATCAGTAGCCTGGATGTCGATCTCGCCGAGATCGTCGGCCTGTCATTGCGGGTGAGCCTAAGCGCAGTGCTGATCGCGCTGACGCTGGGGTTGCCACTCGGTGCGGCCTTAGGTATGGGCCGGTTCCGGGGTCGGCAGAGCCTGATCGTGTTCAGCAACGCGCTCATGGGTCTGCCGCCGGTAGTGGTGGGATTGTTGGTCTACCTGGTGTTGTCCCGCTCGGGGCCACTCGGCGTGTTGGGCCTGCTTTACACCCCCACGGCCATGATCATCGCCCAGACCGTGCTGATCACGCCGATCGTAGTAGCGCTGACCCGCGAGGTGATTGAGCAACTCAACCGCGAGTACGGGGAATACCTGGCCTCGTTGGCGGTGCGCCCGGCCGGGCGGGTGCGGACCTTGCTGTGGGATGCCCGCTACAGTTTGTTGACGGTGGGTCTGGCAGGTTTCGGCCGGGCCGTAGCCGAGGTCGGAGCCGTGATCGTGGTCGGCGGCAACATCGATCACCTGACCCGGGTCATGACCACGGCTATTGCCCTTGAAACTTCCAAGGGTGACTTGGCGCTGGCGCTGGCGCTTGGCATCGTGCTGATGATCCTGGCCCTGGGGATCAATGCCGCCGTGATGATGGCGCGCGCCGCAGAACCCCGCCCGCTGCCGCGGCCAGCCCATTGAACGTGAATCAAAACGCTCCGGGCGCAAACCCAGGCAAGAGCCTGTTTAGAAAACAAAAGCCTGCACGCATTGCCGGGGGTATCAGCCTGGCCCTGCTCACCCTGGTGTGGCTGGCTGGGCCGACCACGGCGGCAGAGCGCTCACTCATATTGCAGTCGA
>Ga0208894_1002260_pt1 | contig 10612 bp, 10 predicted proteins | sample ETNtaG_12_FD_185752 | JGI IMG/M metagenome (GOLD analysis project Ga0208894, IMG submission 185752) | Marine microbial and viral communities from oxygen minimum zone, Eastern Pacific Ocean - ETNP201306SV49 (SPAdes) (version 2) | ecosystem: Environmental > Aquatic > Marine > Oceanic ... | reverse complement strand
CTGTCTTCCAAGCTCCGCCAATACAGCCCCTATTTCTGTATAAACGTTAGGAAACTCATCTAAATGTTTCCCCATTTTATCTAAATCATTGGCCATCCAACCCATATGGGCATTAATAAAAATAGTACCAGGGTGTTTTCTAAAAACATCATGCTGCTCTACAAGTAGTTCTTCAAAAGAAGGATAAAATAAGGATTCTCCTCGGTATCTTCCAGGCTTTTGTTTTAATTCAAGCCATCGCTCGTTATATTTGTCTTTTGCACTCCAGAAAAGGGCAGGCTCTGCAGTATGAATTAAAACGGGGAGACTTAGCTCTCCACAAACAGCCCATATTGGATCTAATCTAGGATCATTAACAGCTATTCTATTGCCAAACCTGTCTTTATATCTTAGACCTAGTGATTTATATATTTTAAGGCCAATAGCTCCTTTTTTAACAGCGTCTCTAATTATTTCTGTTTGTGTTTTAGCATAGTTAGGGTCGTCCACGGACTCAAAATCAACATTCACAAATAGCCCAAAACGCTTTGGAAAAGTTTCATTTATTTTTTTAATTGATGCTTCAAAATAAGCATCCTTTTCTGCTTGTGCGCCCCACCCAGAACCACTAAGGTTTATCATAAAAGCCATGTTTAAATCATCCATCTCAGCTACTAACGGCTGTAAATCTTTTTCAGGCATGTTCCATTGATGATTGTGCACGTCAATAAAAGGAAACTTTGCTTTATATACTTTGTTTTCAGGAACTTTTAAAGAAGAGACAGGAGAATAATCTTCAAAACTCATAATTGTGTCTTGAGCATAGCCCTGGACAAACAGAAAACACAACAAAGCGGACAAAAAAGGTTTCATTTAAATAAAATTAAAGTATTTTTTTTAGAAGATCTAACAACACACCTTCCATTATAGTGTATCCATTTTTGTCTGGATGGATCCCATCATAAGTTAATTCGGGCCTAAGCTCTTTTTTTTCACCAACCATTGAAGAAAAATAATCTACATAGATCGTGTTGTTTTCTGTGCAGTAGTTTTTAAGCTTATCATTAAGCTCAACGACAAGGTCTGCAGACATTATCTCAGGTCTCCAGGCTATTTTGTAAGCAGGAAGAACAGAGCACAAGACAGGCGTTATATCGTGGCTATTTGCTATTTCTGCCATATTAATTATGTTGGCAAAGGTCTCCGAAACACTTATATATCCAGTATTTTGAGCAATATCATTTATTCCTGCAAGAATTATTACAGCCTCTGGGGCTAGATTGAGAACATCAGCCTCAAACCTGTTAAGCATTTGAGGAGTGGTTTCCCCACTGACCCCTTTGTTAATTAAATATGGATTATTTAAAAAAAACTCAGGACTATAACCGCTCCATGAGGATGTTATAGAGTCCCCCATAAGTACAATTTTGTTAGGATCAGGAGCCTGGGTTTTTGGCATTACAACAATTAAACAAAACAAAACGATTAAAATTACTACCGCACCTCCAATAGTTGTCGTTTGCGAAATTTGTCTTTTTTTCATTTGACTAGTTTTTTAGTCTTTTTTGTTCATTTTTGTTCATTTTTGCTCGTTTTTTGACCATTTTTGTCCAATTTTGCTCATTTTTTGCTCATTTTCATTCATTTTTTCGAATTTTTTACCTCAAACATATATTTTCCTAAAACATCAAACTCAATATTTACCATGCTGCCAACGGTTATTTTCGAAAACGTCGTATTTTCATACGTATAAGGAATTACGGCAACGCTGAACTCGTTGGTTTTTAAGCCAGAGACCGTAAGACTCACTCCATTTACTGCAATCGAGCCTTTATTGATCACAACACCAGCTTCAAGTTTTTGATATTTAAAGGTAAAAACCCAACTGCCATTTTCGTCTAAAATTCCTGTGCATATGCCCGTTTGATCTACATGCCCCTGAACAAGATGTCCATCAATTCTATTGCCCAGCTTAAGACTTCTTTCAAGATTTATAGAATCCCCTTTATTCATCTTGGAGAGATTTGACTTGTTTAGTGTTTCTTTTATTGCTGTAACAAAATGAGCATTATCTAAAACCTTGGTTACAGTCAGGCAAACCCCATTGTGAGAAATACTTTGGTCCACCCGCAGCCCCCTACTAATCGGACTGCCAATCTTTAACTCTATGTTGTCTTTGACTTTAGTTATTTGCTCAACAACTCCGATGGCTTCAACAATTCCACTAAACATAACAGGATTTTTAATATTTGACTAAATTTACAGAATATTATTGCAATACTAAACACGGAGATGCAAGAAAATAAAAGACTTAAAATTGGAATTACTATTGGTGATATGAACGGCGTTGGCCCAGAAATTATTCTAAAAACTTTTGCTGACAAAAGAATGTTAGAGTTTTGCACGCCGGTCATATATTCATCAACCAAAACACTAGAGTTTGTTAAAAAACACTTTGAATACAACATTGATTTTAACGGCATTAAATCGTCTACTCAAGCAGAGGACAACAAAGTTAATATAGTAAATTGTTGGAGGGAGACGCTGCAGATTAATTTTGGGACAAAGGACAAAAATATAGGTAAGCACGCTATAATTTCTTTAAAGGCGGCAATTTCAGACCTTAAACAAAACTATTTGGACGCCGTTGTCACAGCCCCAATTAATAAGGAATGTGTTCAATCAGAGGAGTTTAAATTTCCGGGTCACACAGATTATTTAGACAATGAAATAGAGGGAAAAGCGCTAATGCTTATGGTCTCAGGCAATTTACGTATAGGGCTTTTAACAGATCACATCCCAGTAAGCAAAATATCAGAAAGCATAACAAAGGAAGTAGTAGAGAACAAAATTAACACAATACACAAAACACTAGTTGAAGACTTTAAGATCTCTAAGCCAAAAATTGCAATACTTGGAATTAATCCGCACTCAGGAGATGGGGGCTTAATAGGAGTGGAAGAAAAAACAGTATTATTCCCTGTGTTTGAAAAAATGCGGGAAAATAATTTGTTGGTTTTTGGTCCATATTCTGCAGATAGTTTTTTTGGCTCTAGGCAGCATGAATCTTTTGATGCCGTTGTTGCTACATACCATGACCAGGGGCTTATTCCTTTTAAAACGCTGTCGTTTGGACAAGGAGTTAATTTTACAGCAGGCCTAAAGAAAATCAGAACTTCTCCTGACCATGGAACAGCATATTCAATTGCAGGAAAAGGGATAGCAGACGAAACTTCATTTAAAGAAGCAGTCTTTTTAGCAATAGCTACCTACAGAAACAGAAAAGAGCACCAGGAATTAACCAAGGGAGCAATAAAAGAGGAAAACCCAACTAAAACAAAATAATTGTTTTATATTTGCTCGCTTTAAAATCAGAAACCATGAGGCCTCACGATGATTTTAATATTGAATTTATAGGATTAAAGCTAGGCCAACACAACTTTGATTTTAATATAAGCGAAACGTTCTTTAATGATTATGATTATTGTGATTTTAGTCATGCCAACATTAATATCGAGGTATTGCTGACAAAAAAAACTACAATTATAGAAGCAAACATTGTTGCAAAAGGAAATGTTAGAATAAAATGCGATCTAACAAATGAGCTTTATGAGCAGCCAATTGACAACAACATTGACTTGGTTGTAAAATTCGGAAAGGAGTTTAACAATGAAGATGACGAGATTCTAATAATTCCTCACGGAGAACACAAGATAAACTTAGCTCAATATATTTATGAGCTGATTGTTTTATCAGTTCCAGCAAAAAGAATTCATCCTGGAGTTATAGATGGATCGCTAAAATCAGAAATTTTAAATATATTAGAGGACCTTAAACCAAAAGAAAACAAAAAATTTGTTGACCCTAGATGGGAGAAATTAAAAAAGATAATAACTAATAAAGAAAGTTTGTAATGGCTCATCCTAAAAGAAAAATATCAACAACAAGAAGAGACAAAAGAAGAACACACTATAAAGCCAAGGAAAGACAAGTAGCAGTTTGTTCTACCACCGGAGAACCCCATTTATATCACAGGGCCTACTGGCATGAAGGAAAACTATATTATCGTGGGAAAATTCTCTTGGAAGAAACCGCTTCAGAAGAATAAGTCTTACGGAATTTGCCAGCCACCAAGCTTGTTTTCGTTTAACAATTAAAAAACCAATTCTGTATGAAAGCAAGATATATATTGCTGTTTCTTCTTTATTTTCAAGCCCCATTTTTACAATCACAAGACAAAGAATTTAATGCCGAGGAAACAGTTTGGTATTTTATCAGACACGCTGAAAAAAACAGAGACAATCCTGAAGACAATAATCCTGAATTAAATAGCAAAGGAAAATTAAGAGCACTAAACTGGGCATACTTCTTTAGAGAAATCCCCTTAGGATCAATATATTCTACAAATTATCATAGGACAATTTCTACAGCTCAGCCAGTAGCAGAGGCTAAAAACCTACCAATCATAATTTATAGCCCAGACGAACTAAATGTAAAAACATTTATGGAACAAAACCAAGAAAAAACAGTTCTTATAGTTGGCCACAGCAACACAACACCAAAACTGGTAAATGCTATAATGGAAAAGGAAATATTTAAACAAATGCAGGACAATGACAACTCAAGCCTGTTTATTGTTAAAGTGCTGCATGGGGAAAAGACTGTAGAGCATATTTTTGTTGGTCAGTAGTTTTTTGATGTTTTTGTTCATTTTTTGTCCATTTTGAACGATTTTTGATCAATTTTGATCCTTTTTTGACGTTTTTTCATCATTTTTTATTGTTTTTTGCTCATTTTTGACGATTTTTGGACAAATATTATGCTTAGGCGATAAAAAATCTAATTATGAGAATTAAAGAAATTCAAAATCTAATCAAGTTTGTTGCCAAATCTGGCGCAAGTGAAGTGACGATAGAAATGGAAAAACTAAAGCTTACTATAAAAACAGGAAGCAATCAAACTGTTCAAGAGACAGCGCCTGTGATTCAGCCACTAGCCATAACGCAACCACAACCAGTACAGCCAGAAGAACCACAAGACAGCGCTCTCCCTGAAGAGGACTCTAAATATGTTACAATAACATCTCCAATAATTGGTACTTTTTATAGAAAACCTTCTCCCGACAAACCTGCTTTTGTAGAGATGGGAGACTCTATATCTGAAGGAAGCGTTCTTTGTGTAATTGAAGCAATGAAGCTTTTTAATGAAATAGAATCAGAAGTTTCTGGAAAAATTGTAAAAGTTTTAGTTGAAGACTCTACTCCAGTTGAATTTGATCAACCACTATTTTTAATTGATCCCTCTTAAGTTATTATAAATAAAGAATATGTTTAAAAAGATATTAGTTGCTAATAGAGGCGAAATTGCCCTTAGAGTAATTAGAACCTGTAAGGAAATGGGAATTAGCACGGTCGCCGTATATTCTATTGCTGATGCAGAGAGTATTCATGTAAAATTTGCAGATGAAGCTGTTTGTATAGGCCCTGCACCAAGCAGTGAATCATATTTGAGAATTGCAAATATCATTTCGGCAGCAGAAATCACCAATGCTGATGCTATACATCCCGGATATGGCTTTCTTTCAGAGAGCGCAAAGTTCTCAAAAATATGTGAAGAGCATAATATAAAATTTATTGGCGCTTCTCCTGAGATGATTTTAAAAATGGGAGACAAAGCCAATGCAAAAGCAACAATGTTAAAGGCTGGAGTTCCTTGTGTGCCAGGCAGCGATGGAGTTATCACAGACCTAAAAGAATGTGAAACTACTGCGAAAGCAATAGGATACCCAGTAATGTTAAAGGCTTCTGCTGGAGGAGGCGGAAAAGGAATGAGAGCTGTTTTGAACAAAAAACAACTAGAAGAAGCATGGAATTCGGCAAGACAAGAATCAAAGGCTGCTTTTGGTAACGACGATATGTACATGGAGAAGCTGATTGAAGAGCCACGACACATTGAAATACAAATTGTGGGTGATTCTAGAGGGAAAGCATGTCACCTTTCTGAAAGAGATTGCTCAATTCAAAGAAGACATCAAAAACTAACCGAAGAAGTCCCCTCACCATTTATGACCCCAGAATTAAGAAGGAAAATGGGAAAAGCGGCAGTTAAGGCAGCAGAGTTTATTAACTATGAAGGAGTTGGTACAGTAGAATTTTTAGTTGACAAAAACAGAGCCTTTTACTTTATGGAAATGAATACAAGAATTCAGGTAGAGCATCCAATTACTGAGCAGGTTATAAATCATGATTTGATACGCGAACAGATTCTAGTTGCTGCAGGAAATCCAATCTCTGGAAAAAACTATATACCTGAATTACACTCTATTGAATGTAGAATAAATGCAGAAGACCCTTACAACGGTTTCAGGCCTTCGCCAGGAAAAATAACAACATTGCATCTGCCAGGAGGACATGGAATTAGGCTAGACACACATGTTTATTCAGGCTATACAATTCCCCCAAACTATGATTCAATGATTGCAAAAATTATATCAACGGCTCAGACAAGAGAAGAAGCAATCAATAAAATGAAAAGAGCATTAGATGAATTTATAATAGAAGGAGTGAAAACAACGATCCCTTTTCATAGAAAGCTAATGGATGATCCTGGCTATAATGAAGGGAATTATACAACAAAGTTCATGGAGAATTTTTTAATGGAACCAGAGAAATAAATGAAAAAAATTATAGTATTAGGATCAGGCCTTGTAGGCAGTGTTATGGCCAATGATCTTGCAGAAAATTACGAGGTTACATCTGTAGATCTTTCAACAAAAAATTTAGAAAAAATATCATCAGAAAAAATAAACAAAATTTGTGCAGACGTAACAGAAAAAGATGTTTTAGAGAATTTAATTAAGGATTTTGACCTGGTTGTAGGGGCTCTCCCAGGATTTATGGGCTACAACACAATGAAAAGAGTTATTGAAGCTCAAAAAAATATTGTAGATATTTCTTTTTATCCTGAAGATCCTTTTGGGCTAGACAAAATAGCAAAAGCGAACAACGTTGTTGCTGTAATGGACTGTGGTGTAGCCCCAGGAATGGGAAATATAATTTTTGGACACCACGACAAAACAATGAACATTACTGACTATGAGTGTTTGGTTGGGGGATTACCTAAAAAAAGAGAATGGCCCTTTGAATATCAAGCAGTTTTTTCCCCCATAGATGTGATAGAGGAATATATTCGCCCAGCAAGATATGTACAAAACGCTCAACTTGTCACAAGAGAGGCATTATCAGACGCAGAGCTCGTTGACTTTAAAAACATAGGCACACTAGAAAGCTGGAATTCGGACGGACTGCGAACATTGATTAAAACAATGAATCATGTTCCCAATATGATTGAAAAAACATTAAGATATCCTGGATGCGTAGAATATTTAAGAGTACTAAGGGAGTGCGGGTATTTTTCTTATAACCCTATAGAGATAAAAGGGAATAAAATTAGACCGATTGATTTAACATCAAAACTTTTGTTTCCAATGTGGGAGATGAAAGAAGGGGATGAGGACTATACAATAATGAGAATTAAAATCACTGGAGATGAGGCAGGAAAAAAAGTTTGTTACACATATAACTTATTGGACAAATATCAGAAAAAAACAATTTCAATGGCAAGAACAACAGGGTATACATGTACTGCTGTTGCTAATTTAGTTATTGAAGGAAAATATGATAAAAAAGGGATATCTCCCCCCGAATTTTTAGGAGATCATTTCAATGAGGTTAACAAATATCTGGGAGACAGAAGCGTAATTTATAATATCCAAAAACAGGAGCTATAATAACCTATTCATTTAAAAGGGCGGAGATATCTTCAACAACTTCCTTGGCCTCAAGCACTATATTGTTCCATCAAATTATTGTTTAATAAATTTTTGAGAGCTTATGCCATTTTCTTTTGTAATAACCCTTAGGATATACTCTCCAGCACTTAGCCCTGAGACATCTATTGAGTTAATATTATTAGTTAGCTTAAAATTAAGCACCCTTCTTCCAGCTATGTCAAATACACTAATAACTGATTGATCCAAATCTAATGAAGAGCCTATTGTTAGGCTGTTTTTTGTAGGATTTGGATAAACAATAAAACCTTCTATAAACGAGCTTTCTAGAGACAATGTTTCTCCTTCGGTTATATTAATTGTTGTATTTATGCTAGGACTTTCTATAACATCAACAGTTCCTGAAGGCCAGTATACTGTTATAGAGCTAACCGATGAGTCTGAGCCAATTCCAAAATGCGTGTTAAGCGAGCTCATATATCTAAACCCAGACCCACTAACAACGTCTCTAATTTGTGTTCCTACTCCAGGAGAATTAATTTCAACTCTAGCGCCAATTCCATTTGTATTACTCGTTGTCCCAGTAGTTGTAATTTTTAGCCAATTATTAGCATTTCCATCATTTAGGTATAAATTAGCCCCATTAAACACATCAACAAATCCATCACTATTTGCATCTCCAATTGCCCCTGGTCCAGGAGTCCCTGCAGTATAAAGGGAGAAGGTAAAATCCCCATTATTTAATAAAATATTCCCGTTAGTAAAAATATCAATATACCCATCATTATCAACATCGGCAGCATTATTTTCTATTCCCCATGGTGCATCTTCAACTCCTGATCCAGAAGTGATGTCAGTAAAGGAGCCATCTCCATTGTTTTTCATTAATTTATGAGCGCCGTCACCAGAAGCACTAGCCCCAACATAAACATCCATATAGCCATCATTGTCAAAGTCCCCCCATGCAGAAGACCAGGTTTGAACTGGGTCTCCTAAATTAGAACTATTATCATGTCCTCCATCGGGATAAAAACCTTGGTAATAACCACTAACATCAGCCACATTTGAAAAAGTTCCATCTCCATTGTTTCTCCACAGCTCATTGTATTTCCACTGAACGCTACCCCCTCTACATTTGGCAATAAACATGTCAATATCTCGGTCATTATCATAATCAATCCAAACAGACCCATAGTTACCTCCTTCTTGAACACCAGGATATGGAGCTAGCTCATACGCCACCCCCCCTATGCCTGAAGGAATCCCATCATCACTTGGGCCTTGAAAAAACTGTAAATTTCCAGCCCCGTCATTAATATAATAGACTGTAGGCTGCACATCATGACAAACAAAAGCGTCTAGATGGCCATCATTATTGATGTCTACAAAATTGGATCGTTGAGAAAAAACATATTCTGAACCAGAAATTTCTGTATAAGACGTGCCGTCAGAATTTGCCTTCATAAATGTGACCCCGCTGCCTCCGCCATAAAGCAAATCATTATATCCATTTCCATCAAAATCTCCAGCAGCTAGACTCCACCCAGGAGTGTTGTCAGCATGTGAAGTTTCAATGTTTACAAGGTTAAATCCAGCGCCTTCCCCCAGCTGATAGTGAACGTTTATACTAGTTGATTGAATTGAAACCAAGTCATCTAGTTTGTCATTGTTCATATCAACCAAAGCTCTTTCTGAACCGCTAGAACCAACAGAAACTGCTGTAAAATCAAACGGAGGTGGAGGCGGAGGATCATTCTCTATAAGCTGAAATTCAAAACTCTGATTATCCCAATGATTATCCCAAGCGATATAGTAGCTTTCCCCAACATATGCATAGAAAGAAGAGAAAGACAAATAACTGTCCGCCACATCATCATTTCCTGCGACACAGCTAAGATCATCACAACCCCCATGATAGACATGAAATCTTGTATCAAGACCATCATTAGCTTCAAGATCAGATGTAACAGTAGTTAGATAATTGTCTGTTGGTGTATATATATACCATTCGAGATCTCCATTGGTTGCATCATATTCGCTGCAGTTTGATGAAAAAGACTCACCATTTATATTTTCTACGTAATGGGTTCCAGGCCCTATTGTAATAGGATTAGAACAAGAATCTCCAGCGCTACCTTGTGAGAAAACAGGAGAAAAAGTTAAAAAAGCAAGTACAATCAATATTAATTTTTTCATAATAAAGGGGGTTAGTTACAATCTATATCTAATGATGTTATCCATTCTTCAATTAAGTCAACAGCCTCTTGATGCTTAAGAGTTCTTCCAATTAAAGGCATTCTGTATTCTTCTTCAACAGTTTCCATTCTAAAATGGAGAACTGATCTATCGAAATTGCCAGGAGAAACAATTAAATCTGTTCCATTTCCTAAATCTGTATCAGGCTCTAGACATACGCCTAAATTAGCCAAATCTTCTGTTGAAACAAAATCAAGTCTTATTGGTCGATATTCACAATGAGTGTTTTCTGAATGACAATGAGCACAATTTATCTCTAAATAAGACCGAACTCTTAGCTCCAATGAATTTGAGGGGTCTGTCCAATCAACCAATGTTGATATGTTTTCCGGAGCGTTTTCCAGGTATCCATATGATGTCCATTTTTCTATTTGATTCATAGAGTGGTCCCCATAATTTAAAATCTTGTTTAAATTCATTGGCTTGACTCCGGTGGGTGTATGAATGTCAGAAATTTTGTGACACGTAGCACATTCTGAGCCACTGGGAATTCTATAGTTAACTGTGCTGGTTATATTATTTTCCGTCCACTCTATTTCAAAGGAGCTCCCGTCCAAGCTGTAAACAGCCTCATTTTGCTCATCATTC
>Ga0208894_1002254_pt1 | contig 10638 bp, 10 predicted proteins | sample ETNtaG_12_FD_185752 | JGI IMG/M metagenome (GOLD analysis project Ga0208894, IMG submission 185752) | Marine microbial and viral communities from oxygen minimum zone, Eastern Pacific Ocean - ETNP201306SV49 (SPAdes) (version 2) | ecosystem: Environmental > Aquatic > Marine > Oceanic ... | reverse complement strand
ATTATCTTTGCCAAGCGCACCTTCAGGCATTGGAACCGTACATTATGGACTTTATCTTGCTGTGCAAATCCTAATGGGTGGAGATGTGTCAAATGATCAAAGCGATTTGGTCGCAGCATTAATAATTAGTCTACATTTATTACTAGTTATACTCGACGTTATCGTTGGAGGGGTAATCCTATTAATATATAGACAAAAGGGTGTAAAATTTTCTAGCAAATAATTTTATGATAGCATAAATCAATCTTATAGTATTTTTTATGAAAGTATTGTTCCTTAATCCTCCAGATATGAATAAGGTTTATGATTATGTTCCTGATGAAAAATTAATCATAGAGTTTATTCAAAAATATCGAAACACTACTTTGAAAGATAGAAGTAAAGTTATGATTAATAACGTAGGTTGTTAGAAAATTATATTTATTCTAACTTTAATTAACCAAGTCTTTTGAAAGTTTACGTGAATTTCTATAGTTAGTAAGAAAATGAATTACGGAAGTAATAAATTCCATAGGTTTTTGTTTATATGTAATACCCTTACGTATGTAATAGCCATCTAAAATATTTCCTATAGTCCAAAATACTTTATTAAACGGTAGATTTAGTAGTGGTTTTACAAAAATCAATAGCCAAGGGTGATGTGTCAATAAACTAAAAAAACATCTTAAATTATAAATTTTTCTTCCGTCTTCTTCTTTTTCAAATTTTAAAACCGACTTATAGTAAGTAGCTTCCAGTTTATCAAAATTACCATCAAAATAACCTTTATCTATTGCATATTGAGTCATTTTTAGACCTGGATAAGGCGCGAAAACAGACGCGTTAGCTATGTTTGGCTTAAGTTTCATATTTACTTCAAGCGTTTCCATAGCCATATCAAATGTCTCACCAGGATTACCTATAACATTTTCTGTTAAAAGTTTTACACCATATTTTTTAAATAAATTTCCTGCATAGTAAATTTCTTCCAATGATTGTTCTCGTTCCATAACAGTATTGCGGATGTGTTCATTTCCAGATTCAATACCTGCATAAACAAGGCATAAGCCAGCTTTTGCGAGTGAGGATACGATTTCTTCATCAAAGTGATCAAAGCGAGCATTGATGCTAAAAGGAATTCCGCATCGTTTTGCATAAATATCAGCAAATTTAAGTGTCCATTTTTTGTCAACAGTAAACACATCATCAACAAAATGTACCGTTTTAATAGTTTCACGTTTTTTTAACCAAAGTATTTCATCTACTATTGAATCTGGGAATCGAGAATATAATACTTTTTTATCTCCAGCTTCCTCTCGATACATTTTATTGTATGAATGATTAAAACAATATGTACATTTATGTGGACAACCACGATGAGCAAGAAAAGCTTTTATTCCATGATTTTTCATTATTGGAAATTTATTAAAAAACAGATCTCGGGCAGGGTAGGGTAATTCATTGAGATTTTTTATACGCGGGCGAACCGCATTACGATAAATTTTTCCGTCTACTTTAACCCATAAATTTTTAATGTCTGTTGGTATTTTTCCGCCCAAAGTATCAAAACTATTAGCAAATTCCAAAGCAGCCTCTTCGCCTTCGCCTACACAAACAACATCAGCATAATCTTCTTCAATTATTTTTGGAAAAAAAGTTGCATGCGGTCCACCCCAAATTATAGGAATATTCAGTTTTCGTTTAATCGTTCGAGCAATTATTATGTATTCTTGGTGGCTACCACTTATGACACTAAATGCAACCGCATCAGGTTTATATTGTTTAAGCTCACGAATAGTTTTATCAAGATGGTTTGCAACAACAAAAACATCGACTTCGTGACCTCCGTGTCTTAAATTTCCAGCAACCAATGTAGTTCCGAGTGGTACTGCAAACTGAATTATATCATGTACGAAAGCTATTCTCATTTAAATATCTTTCACAATTATATATTATAATTATACTCAAAAAAGTTAATTTATAACATTAATTAACTAGTAGAGGATGTCCTTATAAATGTACATTTTGTGACGTGCTAATTAAAACACATAGACGTAGAGATCCCGAATTAGTCGTTGATGAAACGGAGACATGTGTAGCCCAAGATTATGATGAAATACATTTTCACAATGATCTTTTTTATATTACTCCTTTTGATATATAGACAAAAGGGTGTGAAACCTGTTAATAAATAATTTTTATGATAACGTAAAACAGCCCTATAGTATTTTTTATGAAAGTATTGTTCCTTAATCCTCCAGATATGAATAAGGTTTATGATTATGCTCCTGATGAAAAATCAAAGGAATATATCGGAATGGATAATTTTGGAACCTTTCCACCTTTGGGAATTATGTACGTGATGGCATATCTTGAAAAAAATGCCCCACATCATAAATTATATTTTAAAGATAGTGTGGCTGAAAGATCTAGCCATAAAGACCTCAGCGATTACGTTGCTGAAATTAAACCAAACATTGTAGCTATGACAAGTTTTACTGTATCCATGATTGATGTTGTTATAGCGGCACAAAATATCAGAAAAATTGTGCCAGATGCACATATTTGTTTAGGGGGTCATCACCCAATCGCTTTTCCTTTTGAGGCAGCTAGCTTACCAGAATTTGATAGTATTGTTGTTGGAGAAGGCGAGATTGTATTTAATGAATTGGTAAAAAGAATTGAAGCTAAAAAACCTTTTACAGATATTCTAGGTGTGTACACAAATGAGTCTATTCAAAAATATCGAAACACCACTTCGAAAGATCGAAGATTTCTTAATAAAGTTAGTGTGCCACCGGCATATGTTGATGATATTAATTCTTTACCAATGCCAAATCGAAATTATATTAAACATCTAAACTACAGCAGTGTGGTTGGTGTGTCATCCAAACTAGCCACTCTAATCTCCAGTAGGGGTTGCCCTTATAAATGTACATTTTGTGATGTGCCATTTAAAACACAAAGGCGTAGAGATCCAAAACTAGTTGTAGATGAAATGGAAGCTTGTGTAGCTCAAGGTTATGAAGAAATACATTTTTATGATGATCTTTTTAATATTACTCCTCGGAGAGTAATAGATATCTGTGATGAAATAGATAAAAGAGGACTAAAGATTGTCTGGGATTATAGAGGCAGAGTAAATGGAATTGATGAAGAGTCGATAAAAAGATTTAAAAAATCAGGTGGTAGATTAATATCTTTTGGCATTGAAACATCTACACAAGAAGGTCTTATAATGATGCGCAAAGGTACGAAAGTAAAACAGAATATTGATGCATTAAAGTTGTGTAAAAAATATGGAATTGTAACTCTCGCTGATTTTATGATCGGTCTTCCTCACGAAAGATCGTACAACGATATATTGAAAAGTATAAAAATACTAACTCACGATTATCGTCCAGACTATGCTCAATTTTCAATACTTAATCTGTATCCAAATACCGAAGTATACGATCAAGCAGTGGCAAAGGGCTTGATAAAAGATGGTAAATGGAATGAATGGGCTAGAGATCCTTTGAATGCCAAGTTGAAAGTTGAACATTGGCATGAATTTGTTTCATATGATGAACTTCTGGAATTGCAGAAAAAAGCTTACCGTATTTTTTATCTTAGACCAACTTCGATATGGAATATGATAAAACAGTTACGATCATTTGATGAGTTCAAAATTAAAGTAAAAGCCGCACTGGATATTTTGGGTATCAATTTTAAGTTTGGTATATTTAAGTCCAAGTTATCTAAGCCAGATTATTAAACTCCAATTAGTTAGAATAGTGGCAAAATCAAAAAAAATTTAAAAGAAATGGTGCCCACATTCCGGATTGAACGGAAGACCTCTTCCTTACCATGGAAGTGCTCTACCAACTGAGCTATGTGGGCTCAAGCTTGATTTAGAAACAAAAAAGCATTTGTAATAGCTATAAAATAGCCATAATCGTATAGTAACTTGAAAAGTATCTTTTAACAAAGTAAACATATAAAAAATATGGAAAAGTTTTTATGGGCATTCATTACGATTATAAATCAAAAAGAGGTGAAAGAGCCGTGTTAAGGCAGGCCAAAAGAGAGGCGCGTTTAGCAAAAAAAAGGGCAAAAAGAAAAAATGTGGTGGAAGAACAAAGTAACGCACCAATAATGCACGATATCCTAAAGCCCATTACTTTAGAGGATTTAACCAATCCAGATAACAAGAAATAAATTTTGTGGGTAAATGGAGAAGGATGGGATTTACTTTCAAAAGCTCGAAAGAGCATTAAAAAAAAATCTTAAAAAAAGAAAAAAATTTCAAAAAAAATACAGTAATAAGAAGAAAAAATGACAGTTTTATCGGATAAATGGATAAAAGAAATGGTGAAGACTAATAATATGATCAGCCCTTTTGAAAATAAGCAAGTAAGAGGTAATAAGATTTCCTATGGCCTTTCTTCTTTTGGGTACGACGCACGTGTTTCAAATGAATTTAAGATATTCACAAATATAAATTCTGAGATAGTAGATCCTAAAAATTTTAAGATAAATAACTTTATTTCTAAAAAAGGAGAAGAATGTATTATTCCACCAAATTCTTTCGCTTTATCAAGTACAGTAGAATATTTTAGAATACCAAATGATGTAATGGTAATATGTTTGGGGAAATCTACTTATGCCAGATGCGGAATAATTGTAAACGTTACTCCCTTAGAACCTAGCTGGGAGGGTAATGTGACACTGGAGTTTTCTAACAGCACTCCCCTTCCGGCAAAAATATATGCGAACGAAGGAGCTGCACAATTTATTTTTCTAAAGGGGAATGAAAAACCCGATATTACATATGCTGATAGAAATGGAAAATATATGAAGCAGTCTGGGGTAACGCTTCCCAAAGTCTAATAGATGCAAAAATTAACAATTGTTGGGGGAAAAAAACTCAACGGTTCAATTACTATATCCGGATCGAAAAATGCAACCTTGCCTATTTTAGCCGCATCAATACTCAGTAAAAACAAAATTATAATTCAAAATATTCCTTTGGTTAAAGATGTAGAGACAATGATTGACTTGCTTTCACTCTTGGGTTCGAAAGTCAAATTAACTAAAAAGAAAAAAAAAATAGAAATACTCAATAATAAAAAACTTAGTACTTTTGCGCCTTATAAATTAGTTAAAACGATGAGGGCAGGGGTTTTGGTTTTGGGGCCACTTTTGGCAAGATATAATAAAGCCAAAGTTTCTCTACCAGGAGGATGTGCTATTGGCTCAAGGCCCGTGGATCTTCATCTTGGAGCCCTTAAAAAAATGGGAGTAAATTTTAAAATTAAAGATGGATATATTAATGCAATTTCTAAAAATGGGTTAGTTGGAAACAAAATTACCTTCCCAAAAATTTCAGTTGGAGCAACAGAAAATGCCATGATGGCGGCCTGCCTTGCTAAAGGTAAGACTATACTCAATAACTGTGCGTGCGAACCTGAAATAAAAGATTTAGGTAAATTTTTAATTAAAATGGGATGTAAAATTAAATGGCTTAATAAAAGAAAAATTGAAATTAATGGTGTTAAAAATCTTAAGACATTAACCTATAGAGTAATGTTTGATAGAATTGAAGCAGGCACATATATGATCGCATCTGCTGTAACAGACGGTCGAATTAAAATAAAAAATATTAATCCAGAAATAATCAAAAATGAAATTTTAGTGTTAAAAAAAATGGGCGTAATAATGACCATAAAATCAAAAGAAATAATAGTTCGTAACTCGAGGTGTATTAAAAAAATAAATCTTAAAACCTCTCCCTATCCAGGTTTTCCCACCGATCTTCAGGCTCAAATCATGGTTTTAATGTGCGGAGCCAATGGAATTTCTAAAATAACAGAAAATATTTTCGAAAATAGATTTATGCATATACCAGAATTAAATAGGATGGGAGCTAAAATAAAAATTAAAGGCAACCAAGCAATCATACAGGGTAAAAAAAAATTAAACTCTGCGGAATTGATGGCAACTGATCTTAGAGCTTCAGTTTCATTGGTTTTGGCGGCTTTATCATCGAAATCAAAAACAACTATTAATAGAGTTTATCATTTGGATAGAGGTTATGAAAATATAGAAAAAAAATTATCTAATTGTGGAGCTCAAATAAAAAGAATTAAATGATAAAGGGCATCAATCGGTTAAAACTTATTGGTAAAAATATTGAAGATCTAAAAACTATCTCAGCATATACCCAGGACTCAATTGTTAAAATTAAGGACATTGTATATTTAAAAGAAAATAAAATATTTATCGTGATGTTAAGTAGATTTATGTGGGAGGATCTTGAAAAAGGTGTATTCAGAAATTATAAAAGAATCAAGAGTATATTAAAATTTAATTTTATAGAAAATGTTTTAGCGAAAAATATAAATCAACAGCAAAAAAATAGAAATCTTGAATTACTAGCAATTAAGAGCAACTATAACCAAAATAATTTATATGATACAAACTTAATCTTTTCTGGAAATAATATTATATTGCTAAAATCTGAAGAAATAGACGTAATGCTTGATGATCAAGAGTATTTTTGGGAAGTAAAGCATTCTCCAAAACATAGAATATAAAATATTGGGATTATTGGACTAATAAAATAGAAGTTTCTAAAAAAAAAGTATTGAAACACCCGGATCGTTAGTTATAACATTGGCAGATTTTTTGGATTTAAAAGATTAATCAAAATCTAAAAATGTTGGATTGAACACGAAAGGTTGAAACATTGGCGAAACAAGATTTACTTGAATTTAAAGGCAAAGTTACCGAACTACTGCCCAATGCAATGTTTAGAGTAAAACTTGAAAATAATCACGAGATTCTTGCACATACGGCTGGAAAATTAAGAAAGAACAGAATTAGAGTTTTAGCTGGAGATCAGGTGATGGTTGAAGTTACTCCTTATGATCTGACTAAAGGAAGAATTATTTTTAGATACTAGCTAACGGCCAGGTAGCTCAGTCGGTAGAGCAGAGCCCTGAAAAGGCTTGTGTCGGCGGTTCGATTCCGTCCCTGGCCACCACGTCTTTGGCCACTTTTTTAAATTTAGAAGTGATAATACAATCGTCTCCGACTCAATTTGAACTCATTCAGAGATGGATTATTTCAAATCCAACAAACTCAAAACCAAGATCTCTAAAAGTTTTTTCATTTATATTTTTTGTAATTTTCTTACCCAGAATTGATACATGTTAGAAAAAGTATCTGGATTACTTATTTCAAATTGATTCCAATTATCTAAAGAAATATTTTTTTTATCATTGGGAAAAAATTTCGAGAATTTAATTTTGATTAATAGATTCAAAAAACCAAGGAATTCTAAATTTAAATTTTTTAACATTTTAGAGATTTCCGGTATTGTGAAACGATGTTCCTTAACATGAAACATCAAATCTCTTACGCTAGATGTTGAATAAAAATCATTGCTATGAAATATTTTTTGGAGTAATGGATCCTTCTTTTCATTGAAAATTGATTCCCTACAATTTCTAATATCTTTTATTGTATTTTTAAATTTTTTTTTTTTAATAAATTCTCTTGCTTTAACTATATGTTGCCTTGCTATTTCGCTATATAAACCTAACTTCAAAAAACCATGAGGTTCTAATAAATCTAGCAATACTTTGAGTCCTGTTAAAGGGTCTTTCATATGATGGAGAGTTCCCACACACTCTATAACATCAAATTTTCTATTTAAATTCTTTAATTGCAAAATATCTGCATGTAAAAATTCTATATTTTTAAAACCTAATTCCTCTGTTTTTCTCTTGGCATAAGCAAGACTTGCTAGACTTAGATCAACTCCAAGTATATTCGCATTTAGATATCTCTCTGCTATAGTAATATGTTTTCCGGTTCCACAACCTGCAATAAGAACATTTGGATTAACAAATTTATTACTATATTCAATTTTGTTTGGTTTTATTTCATTATTCAATTTAAATAAAAAATTAGAGGGTAAATTTTTATTAGTATATCTCCATCTAGGATATGGATGTTCTTCATATTGCTCTCTTACTTTCTTAGAGACAGAATCAATAATCTTATCAAAAGATTTAATGGAATTTACTAATTTTATTTCTTTTAAAGGTTCTTTAATTTGCATAGTAATCAAATCATTAAATAAAATATTTTTAGATTTATAATCTAATAATTTATTTGTGATGTTTTTTGAAGTATATAATGGAATATAACATCCTAAGATTGCCATTTCTAATTCATTGATTTCTTTATTATTCACTATTTTATTTTTTAACTGGTTTACATGATTAATTTCTTTTTTAGATTGAACATAAACATATTCATTAAGCAAGCATTGTTCAGCAAGTGAAACGATAAAATCAAAATATCTTTTTAAAATATTTTGATTAGAATCGACCAAAGTAAAAAGTATTTCATATCTAAGTTTAGTGAGTAATTTTTCCAAAAATTTATCTGTCATTAAAGATTTTTGGAGCATTAAAAGGAAAAGTTCTTCTTTTGATAAATATTGAATAATCTTATTTTTTAACAATAAAGAATCTGAATTAGCGATTTGCCGTACTTGATTGTCATTTTCTCCTATAAATAGAAGCAATTTTGCGTTACGAAAAATATCTGTATGATTAATATTATTTCTTCTAAATAGAAATAAAAACAACTCTTTTAAACTGGTACTATTAGTTTTTGTTATATTATCTAATTGAATTAATTTACATAAATCTGACAGGCCATTTATTATACTTGTATTGCTAGGATTAATTTTAATTGCATTTTGATAACAGCTTATTGCTTTTTGATGCTCTCCTAAAACTTTAAACACATTCCCAAGATTATTATGCGCATTTGCATGATTAGGTTGAATTTTAATTGCTTTTTGAAAATAATTTATTGCTTTTTGATAATCTTCTAATTCATTATTTACTATTCCAAGATTGTTATTTACATTTGCATTATTAGGCTGGATTCCAATTGCTTTATTAAGTAATTTTTTTGCTCTTTCAAAATTTTTAATCTGTATTGATAAAGTCCCTAAAAAACAAATTGATTGAAAATGATTAGGATCTTTTTCTAATATTTTTTTATAAAGATTCTCCGCAACATCAAGATTATTTTTTTTATGATTTTTAACGGCTTGATCAAAAGTTTCTTTTGTAGTTAAATTTTTTTTTTCATTCATTACACTTAGAGATGAATTATTTTAAATTATCTATTAAATCCGTTCCAAGCTGCATGATAATGTACAAATAATAATTTGGCACCAATTTGAGTAGCATATTCATTTACAAGAAAACCTTTTCCACCAACCATGGGAACAGTAATTTTTTTCCACTCATTCTCATTGTTTCCTTGAATTACATTCATGTTTGTTGGAGCGTCGTCTACGACCACCAAGGTTTTTTCGTTTAATATTCTAATTGAAGCCGTAAGTTCTTTTAAATGATGGGCAGCGGATGGAAAAGGATATCTATAATTTAAATCATATGAGTCTAAGTATAAAAGCGAAAGTTGATTATTAGATTTTAGAAAATTTTTGGAAAAATTATTAATATATTTAACGCTATCTTCTGTTGTAATTTCAACTTTATCACTTACTAATTTTTTGCAAATTTCAGTGCATTTTGGGTTAATATCCACAGTATAAACTTTAGAATTTTTGTTTCTAAATTGAGTGTATTTATCAAACAACAGTGTGCTTTGACCGTCTCCTATAAAATTTTCAGCCTTACGTAAACAACCCGTCTCTAAAATTATAATAGGCGTTGGCAGTCCGTCTAAATATTTAAAAATTTTTTTAAAAGAAATTTCTCTGTGGGCTAGTTTAGGTGCTATATTTTTGAACCACTTATAAAAATCTAAATTATCATTCATTAGACAATCCTGTGATTTTTCAGTATTTTGTTGAATAGTTCTTGCTGTATTCATTTTCACCTTCTTTGATGCTCGTTTCACTATACATAAAAAAAGAAAAGATATTGTTGATCTAAATCATGGACTCACTATCGCCACACTCAGAAGGTTTTTCTTAACGTTCAGAAATTAAAAACTTAGATTATTCACGGGTAAAGTAGCAAGGTCCAAGGAGGAGCCAGAGTCCTGAATGGGAATTTTCCTTGATTTAAATCAATCACCAAATTTCTTTGTGTGTCAGTTGTGTAGAATTGTAAGATTTTAAGGGATTAAACTGGAACGAAACCAAGAACTTAAAAATAACATTTTAGTTCTAAATAAAATTTATCAGACAACCTACCAAACTCACTTTGTATATTTGGATTTTGCCAGTTAGTGCCATTAGGTCTATCTCCTATATTAATCTGGCCACCCGCTATAAAATCTACATTGTCAGTTATTGACCGAACAAATGAAAAGTTATGCTGATGAGAAGAATCATCCCAAGCTAACTTCGCATCGTATTGACCTACTAGTAACGGATTAAACTCGTAACTTAATGACACTCCACTGAGATGATCGTTTAGCGAGGTACTCACCCCATTTTTATAACGAATATTAGAAGCATCTAGATTATCAGAATCACCTATTCCATTAAATAGATGTTCTGCTGTAATTTGTAAACTATTGTTGAAACGATAATTAACTCCTAAAACATTCATTAAATAATTTTTGAGCAATTTTCCCTGATATGATCCCGGCATTGAAATTTTTTCTGATCCCCAT
>Ga0208894_1002252_pt1 | contig 10649 bp, 8 predicted proteins | sample ETNtaG_12_FD_185752 | JGI IMG/M metagenome (GOLD analysis project Ga0208894, IMG submission 185752) | Marine microbial and viral communities from oxygen minimum zone, Eastern Pacific Ocean - ETNP201306SV49 (SPAdes) (version 2) | ecosystem: Environmental > Aquatic > Marine > Oceanic ... | reverse complement strand
TCAGGTATCCGACCGAGATGATGTCGGGGGTGGTCATGGCCGGCGCTTCTTTCGCCCGGCGAACATGGTGAGCATGCGGTTGGTCACGAGGAAGCCGCCGACCACGTTGACGGTGGCGAGTGTGACGGCCACGAAGCCCAGAGTGGTGGTAAGTGCAGTGTGGTCTGAGCCGGCCGACACCAGTGCCCCGATAAGGGTGATGCCGGACACCGCGTTGGACCCCGACATGAGGGGGGTGTGGAGCATGGCCGGCACCTTGGTGATGAGTTCCAGGCCAAGGAACACGGCCAGCACGAACAGCGTGAGCGCTATGAGAAGGGTCACTGCGGTCCTCCGGCTTCGATGACCTGTGGGTGCACGACCTGACCACCGGTGGTGACGAGCATGGCGGCGATGATGTCGTCATCGGTGTCGAGGTTGATGGTTCCGTCGTCGGTCAAAATCAGTTCGATCAGCTTGACGACGTTGTTGGCGAACATTCGTGATGCTGAGAAGGCCGAGCCGGATGCCAGGTCGGTCGGGCCCAGAATGCTTACGCCGTTGTGGGCGACCTCCTCATCGGCTCTGGTCAACTCGCAGTTGCCTCCACGGATGGCGGCCAGGTCGATGATCATGGCACCCGACTTCATGGCGTCGACCATGGTCTCGGTGACGAGAATGGGGCTCCTGCGGCCCGGGATCTGGGCTGCGGTGATGACGATGTCGGCCTCGGCGAGGTGCGGGGTGAGTGCAGCCTGGGTGTGGGCTGCCGGGTCGACACCGTCCTCGGCTGGCGGGACGCTGATGGACTTGGCACCTACCGATCGGATCTGTTCGAGGGCCTCTTCGCGGATGTCAAAGCCCTCGACGACGGCGCCGAGGCGGCGTGCGGTGGCGATCGCCTGGAGGCCAGCGACACCTGCGCCCAACACAACCAGGCGGGCCGGTGGAATAGTGCCGGCCGCGGTGATCATGAGGGGCATCAGTTTGGGCAGGCGGTAGGCGGCTGTGAGGACTGCCTGGGTACCGGCAACGGTGGCCGTCGAGGAGAGGACGTCCATGGACTGGGCCCGGGTGCTGCGTGGCACGAGATCGAGCGAGTACGAGGTTGCACCCGTTGCGGCCACGGATTTAGCGGCCTCAGGGTTCCAGACGGGATCCAGGAGTCCGACTACGACGTGGTCTTCAGTGAACCCTGCGAGGGCGTCCGAGTCGGTCGGACCCTGGACGCTGACTACGAGGCCTTCGCTGCCGACCGTGGCGGCCCTGTCGGGGGCGATCGTGGCACCGGCTGACCCATAGTCGGCATCGTCCATTCCGGCCGCCGAACCAGCACCGGATTCGACCACCACGTCGTGACCTGCGGCGACAAGAACCTTGGCGGCCTCGGGAGAAATTGCGACACGGCGTTCACCGACACCCCGCTCCCGCGTTACTGCGATCCGCACGCCACACCTCTCGACTTACTGGCCCCGTTGTCGTCATCGACCCGCCGTGAACGGGCACCGCGACCCTATCGGTGGTGCGCCCATTTCGGCATGGGACAAGAGGACCCTGTTCGACTGGCATCTGGGTCCGTGTGTCCGGCTAGCGTCAGCGTGGAGATAGCCGTGCAACCGGAGGTGAGAGCCATGCCGTCAATGTCGGATCTGAGCATCATGGTGTTCCCTTGGGGGGCCGAGAGCCCCTCAATGGACGAGACCGTCGAACTCGTCAAGTTGGCCGAGGACCTGGGCTTTTACTCGGCAACCCTGCCGACGCACATGACGATGTCGCCGTCGTGGCTCTTTGAGACGTTCCCTAACCAGGATATTTTGGACGGCCTGGTGATGGCGCCGATCCTAGCTGCCGCTACTGACACGATTCGGATTGGCTTCAACTCGATCCTTCCTCCCCTGCTGCCCCCCTATCAGTGGGCCAAGTACCTCTCGACCCTCGACGTGGTCTCAGATGGCCGCCTCATCGTGGGCATGGCAATGGGCTGGTGGGAGGAGGACTTCACATCTGTCGGTGTTGATCGCCGTAAGCGGGGGCGCCTCTTTGACGAGCAGTTGGAGGCCATTACCCGCCTGTGGACCGAGGACCGGGTGACCTTCGACGGTGAGCACTACCAGTTGGATGACATTCCCCTCGTTCCCAAGCCGATACAAAAGCCGCACCCACCGATCTGGATAGGTGGCGGTGTGAAGTCAATCGAGCGGGCCGCACGCTACGGCGAGTGCCTCCTGGCCTTTTGGCCCGACGAGGAAGTGGCACGCGATACATGGTTGCCGGGGTTGGCTGCTGCCGGCGAAAAGTTTGGTACAGACCCGAAGCTGGCGGCGTTCACGTTCGCCTACGTGGCCGACGACCAGGCAGATCTGGACTCCTACGGTGACAAGTTGCAGACAGCCGTGGCCTTCGATGACCCCTCAACAGACCCCACGAAGGTGACCATCTCCGGCTCGCCCGAGGCGTGCGCCGAGCGCATCAGGGCACTGCACGATGCAGGGGTGTGGCACTTTGTCATCGAGTTCCAGTTCCACGGGCTTGAGACCATCGACTTCGCCAAGAGGCAGATGGAGAAGTTCGCCGAAGAGGTGGGTCCCCTTCTAGAGGGATAACTCCCGCACCGTGCCTGAGACCACGCCCTATTGGTGGCTCAGCGCCGGGGTTCCGACGAGCCCTCCTGCAGTGCCCCTGCCGGGCGAGGCTGACGTGGTCGTGGTCGGAGCGGGCCTCACGGGCCTTTCAGCCGCCAGGACGCTTGCTATGTCGGGCCGGTCGGTTCTGGCACTTGATGCCTCCGCTCCCGGTATTCGTGCCAGCTCGTGCAACGGCGGGATGATCGGTGGCGGCCACCAACTCGACATCGACGAGATCGCAGCGAAATTCGGCAGCGGCATGGTCGAAGGCATCCTGCGGGAGACCCACCTGGATGCCAACGCCTTCATCAAGGCGCTCATCTCCGACGAGCAGATCGACTGTGACCTGGCTATCACCGGCCGCTTCCGTGGCCTCTGGTCGAGACGGGAGTACGACGCTGCGGGGAGCGAACTGGACCGGCTCAAGAAGATCGTTCCGGTTGAGGCCGAAATGGTGCCGCGGGAACGCCAACACGAGGAGGTGGCAACCAACATCTACGCTGGTGGCACTGTGCTGCCCCTCCACGGTGGCCTCAACCCGGCGAAGTATGTGGCGGGGGTGATGGAGGCGGCACGAACACGGGGTGCAGTTGTTCAGGGTGACACACCGGTCACCGGTGTAGCCCGCAACGGGAGTGGCTTCATCGTGGAGACCAGCCGTGGGTCGATTCGGGCCGGCAACGTGCTTGTGGCCACGAACGGGTACACACCGGCGGCACTCGGCTTCGCACGGCGGCGCATCGTGCCGGTACCCAGTTTTCTCGTCGCCACCGAGCCACTCGGTGCAGACACCGTCAATGACCTGTTCCCAAACGGCCGCATGGTTGCCGAGTCGCGCAACCGGCACTGCTACTACCGACCATCACCTGACGGGCAGCGCCTGGTATTCGGCGGTCGTGCAGCCATGACACCTGTGCCGGAGGGGTTCGCCTCTTCGCAGCTGAGGCGTCTCATCGGTTCGATATTCCCCCAGTTGGGCGAGGTCGCCTTCAGCCACAGTTGGAACGCCCGCACCGGCTTCGCGTTCGACTTCACACCACACGTGGGGTGCTATGACGGAATCTGGTACGCCATGGGCTATTCGGGTAGCGGCAACTCGATGGCCCCCTATCTGGGCCACAAGGTCGCCCTGCAGATTCTGGGTGACCCTGACGGGGAAACGGTGTTCACGAGGTCGGGCTTTCCGACCCGCTGGTGGCACCGTGGACCACCCTGGTTCCTCCCCTTCGCCGACCTGCTGTTCCGGATGAAGGACGCAGCCAACAACGTGAGACAGGACCGACGGTGAGCATCAACTTCACAACCGATAGAAGCGGTGTGGAAGAGCCACCGGCCACAAGGCCAGACCAGCTAGCGAGACTCCGGATCGTAGGGAACAGCTACGCCGTCGGCGTGGCGGTCGGCTACCCACCCGTTGACGAAACGCCTGTTCCCGTCAACTTCCCCAAGACCGGCCACATGACAGTTCAGATGGGAAAAGCCGCAGCACACAACATTGCCACCGATATTTTGGGTGGTGAAAGGGAATGTCGCCATCTTTTCGTCGAGTGCATTCTCGACATGGGTGACAGGGCGGCCAAGATGTTGGCGGACCCTGTGCGCTCGCCCCGCAACCGGGTGGAAATGAGTGTCGGCCGCCGTTGGCTATGGGCAAAGAAGGCACACGCACCGCTGTTCACCTGGAAGATGAGGACAGGAAGGGTTTGACCACAGGCTTCACGCCACCTGGGCCGGGGCACTGGGAGCTGGACCGGTCGCACTTTCCTGGTGGGACCACGCCGATCATAAAGTGGCTGCTGCCGGTGGCCGTCGAGTCCGCCTACCTAGAGCAGTGGCCGATCCTGGGGATTCCAGCCGTCGTGGGTGCTCCCGATGCCATGAAGGTCATTGCCGATGGCGACCGGGTTGAAAATGATCCGATCCATGGGGCGGTAAGACTTGTATTGCCCTAGAGTCCCGCCGACACAACATCCCTGATCAGGATCGGTGGTGGGGGAAATGGCAGATACCAGCCAGAGGCCGAGGCGTCGGACATCTCGTCGCAGGGACGCTCGCTCAGCTCGGCCTACCGGCCCAGTGAGTCCCCTCACCTACGGACTCGCCCCTCTGGAGGCCCTTCGCGAGGATCAGGTCGAGGAGATACACCGCGCCTCGATGAAGTTGTTGAGCGAGAACGGAATGCTCCTCATCGACTACCCGCCGGCCCTGGAGCGGCTCCGTAGCCACGGGGTCAAGGTCGAGGGTGAGATGGCGTGGATCGATGAGGACACGCTCATGCACTTCGTGAACATGGCGCCATCCACGTTCACGCTTCTGGCACGCAACCGTGCCAACGACCTGCCCGTCGGCGGCGACCGGATCATCTTCGCCCCGGTCTACGGTCCCGCCTTCGCAATGGACCTCGACAACGGCAGACGCCCGTCGACCCTTGAGGACTTCCACAACTTCGCCAAGCTCACCTACATGACCCCCGAGTTGCACCATGCAGGTGGCGTCCTGGCCGAACCCAACGACATCCACGTGGATGAACGCCACCTCGACATGCTGCTCGGCCACCTGACGCTCAACGACAAGTCGCACATGGGCAGTGTCATCCACTCGGACTTCGCCCGAGACACGGTCACCATGGACGAGATCGTCTTCGGGGCCGATGCCATCAGGCGGGACCCGGCATCGCTCTCGATTGTGAGCATCTCGTCTCCGATGCGAATGGATGAGCGCATGCTGAGCGTGCTGGAGGTCTACGCCGAGGCGAAACAGGCAATGATCCTGGCGTCGTTCATCATTGTCGGGGCCATGTCGCCGACCACGCTGGCGGCCACCATCGCCCAGCAAAACGCCGAGTCCCTCTTCGCCATCGCATACGCCCAGATGGTCAACCCGGGAACGCCCTGCATCCAGGGGCCGTTCCTGCCCAACGTGGACATGAAGACAGGTGCGCCCGGGTTCGCCAGCCCTGAGAGCGCCCTGGCCATGATCGCATGTGCCCAGATGGCCAGGCGTTACGGGTTGCCGTTCCGTTCAGGTGGCAACTACACGGCGTCGCGTACACCTGATGCCCAGGCCGGCTACGAGTCGGCGGGCAACCTCTGGGCGACCATCACCGCCAGAACCAACTTTGTTCTGCATGCCGCCGGTTGGCAGGAGGGCGGCCTCTCAACCGGCTACGAGAAGTTCATCCTGGATGTGGAGATGTTGGGCATGATGACCCGCTTCACAAAGGGCATCTCCATGACCGAGGAGGACTTCGCCTGGGACGCCTACGAGGAGGTCGGCCCCGGCAATCACTTCCTGGGCTCGGCCCACACCATCCGCCACTACGAGGACGCCTTCTTCCAGCCCAGGATCTTCCACACCGACAGTTTCGAGAAGTGGCGAGACGAGGGTTCGTTGAATGCCGGGCAGATCGCCAACGGCGTCTGGAAGAAGATGCTCGCCGACTATGAACCACCAGCCATCGACGACGCTGTTGCCGCTGAGTTGGAGGCCTTCGTCACACACCGCCGCGAGGAGATCAGAGATGGCCGGGAGCGGACCGAATGGACGGTCTCCGACAGGGTCTGAGGGTCGGCTCAGACGTCCTTCATGAGCCGGAGGGCGTCGTAGATGGCGGCGTGGATGTCACGGTTGGCCACGGCGTCGCCGATGCGGAACAACTGATAGGCGCCGTCGGGGTTGTTGACGAAAGCCTGGGGCCTCCCAGCGATGAGGGCGTCGTAGTCGACCTCACCCAGGTTGGATGATCCAGCCTTGAGGTCGAAGTAGAGGTCTGCGTTCGGACGGGTGCCGTGGTCGGCTACGACCTGGTCGACCGTGCGGGTGGTCCGGTGGTCGCTGTGGTCACTGCCCACCTCTACGCGTAGACGACCACCATCGGCGTGAACCGCAATGACCCGTTGGTTGAGGGTGACCTTAGTGTCGGTCTCGTTGAAGGCTCTGGCGTATGGGACGTGGTTCATGCCCCCCACCTCCACACCGAGCGTGCGCTCGGGGGTCACGATCTCCAGTTCAGCGCCGGAGCGGGCGATCACCTCGGCAGCCGACATGGCCGAGTGGGTCCCGTCGTCGTCGTAGAGCAGAACGCTGTCTTCGGGGTGGACTTCGCCGCCCAGGATGTCCCAGACCGTGACCACGTGCTCGGCGCCGGCTTCCATTTCGGGCAACTGGGGCAGGCCACCGGTTGCGACTATGACCACGTCGGGTTCAAGGGTGAGCACGTCTTCGGGTTCGGCCAGAATGTCGTAGCGCACCTCAACACCCAGGCGCTTCAACTCAGCGACCCTCCAGTCGATGATGCCTCCGAGGTCTCTTCGTCTGGGATTGCGCACCGCCAGCATGACCTGGCCCCCCGCCCACGGCATTGCCTCGAGCAGGGTCACGTCGTGGCCGCGCTCGCCTGCGACCCTTGCAGCCTCGAGACCGGCGGGTCCGGCCCCGACCACGACCACCCGCTTCTTATTGTCGGCCCGGGGCACCTCGTGGGGCATCGTGGCCTCGCGCCCTGTGGCGGGGTTGTGTATGCAGAGCGCCTCGCCGGCCTGGTAGATGCGGTCCAGGCAGTAGGTGGCACCTACGCAGGGTCGGATCTGCTCCTCACGTGCCTCGATGATCTTGGCAACGATGTGCGGGTCGGCAATGTGGGCCCTGGCCATGCTGACCAGGTCGACCAGCCCTTCAGAGATTGCGTGTCGGGCCGTTGAGACCTCGTCGATCTTGGCCCCGTGTAGGACCGCCAGGTCCGTCTCGGACCGAACGAGCCCGGCAAAGTCCAGGTGCGGGGCGGCAGGCATCCCATGGAGGGGGATGACCTCGGAGAGTTCCACGTCGGAGCCGATGACGCCCCTGATGACGTTGACGAAGTCCAACAGCCCGTCGCCGGCGAGGTGGCCCAGGATCTCCAGGCCGGCGACGGCGTCGATGCCGCCGGGGGTGGCCTCGTCGACGGCCATTCGCAGGCCGACTATGTAGTCGGGGCCAACCCTTTCCCTAATGGCCCTGAGAACCATCAGGGGGACGCGCAACCGTTTCTCGAGGGCCCCGCCGAAGTCGTCTTTTCGACGGTTTCCGAGGGGCGTGTAGAACTGGTCGAAGAAGTGCCCGTAGGACTGGATCTCGATGCCGTCCATTCCGCCGGCCTTCATGCGTTCGGCGGCATCGGCGTACCTACCGACGATGCGTTCAATGTCCCAGTCCTCGGCCTCTTTGGGGTGCGCCCGGTGGGCGGGTTCACGTAGCGGGGATGGCGCCACCACGGGAAGCCAGTCGTCTTGGGACCATCCAGAGCGGCGCCCCAGGTGGGTGAGTTGGATCATGGCGGCGGCGCCGTGTTCGTGGACGCCGTCGGTGAGGCGCTGGATCCACGGGACGATTGCGTCGTCGTAGGCGTGCAGGTTCCCGAATGCCGGAGGACTGTCCTCGGCCACGACGGCTGATCCGGCTGTCATGGTGAGGGCCACGCCGCCCCTGGCCCGCTCCTCGTGGTAGAGGCGGTAGCGGTCCTTGGGCATTCCGTCTTCGGAGTAGGCAGGTTCATGTGCAGAGATGAACACCCGGTTGCGCAGGGTCAGGTGCCCGAGTTGGAAGGGCTCAAGGAGTGGGTCTGCCATCGCAGCAATCTAGGCCATGACCCCAGCTGCACAACCAGCGTTGTGGCAAACTCGACCGATGCGCGCAATAGCGGCCTTCCTCACCATGGCTGTGCTGGGTTCGGCGTGTGGAGGCGGCTCAGACGCCGCCCCACCGGTTACCACGGCCGCTCCGGCTACCACTGCCGCCACGGCTGCATCCACCTCGACCTCGTCTACGTCGCTACAGGTGGCTACGACCACCACGGCTGCATCCACCGCAGCCACCACGAACACCGGGGCACCAGCGGCAACAACCACGTCGACTACCTCTCCACCCACGCCGACCCTTCCCACCCCCGGCACCCTGCCGGCGAGCACCACACTTGCGCCGCTCGCCTCGGATCCAGGATCCGGAGCGGGGTTCGACAACCCCTTCACCACGAGCGACCCGACCCTCAGGAGTTGCCTGATCGGGGTATTTGGCGAGCAGTTGTACGAGGAGCTGAAGGCCAGGCAGCCTCAGCCCGATGAGCAGACTGCCATGGGCCAGTGCATGGGGCCACCCTCTGACGGGTCGGCTCCCAGCGGGACTCCTCCTGACCAGCCGACCAACTCTCCTACTGTCGAACCCGATGGGTCCGGCCAGTCCGGTGAGCCCAGCGGCGGGGCACCCGACGTCGAGACTGCGCGGACCACCTATCCCCCCAACGTCACCAGGTCGTTGCTGAGCGGACAGAGTCCGGCTCCCGGAGGCTTTGACCAGTGCATGGTCAGCCAGATCGGTGGAGCCCTCCTGGGGGCGATCAGGGACGGCCAGCCATCTGGCGGAACCGAAAACGACCTGGCAGCCCAGTGCCTTCTCTACCTGCAAGTTCCCCCCGATTCTCTGCAGGTCGGCGGTGGCAGCACCGGGCCCGAACCGGGCGACGGCGGCCAGCCCGTGGGCCCTGCCCAGCCCGGCTCGAGTCAGTACGTACCCGAGGAGACCATCACGGTCACCTACCCGTCGACCTCGTACTCGACTGCTCCGGGAGGTACGTCGGGATTCTTCACCACCGCCCAGAATGCAGACATCACGCTGTCAGCCGTCGGCTTCAATGACACCGGTGGACCACTCAGGTTCAACCGCCCGTCGGGCCTGACGAGCGACGGGACCCGTCTGGTGATGACCGACGTGTTCAACAACCGGGTGCTCATCTGGAACACACCGCCCACCCACGCCAATCAGGCCCCCGACCTGGTGCTGGGTCAACCCAACTTCACGACCAACCTGCCTGGAACCGGACGCCACCAGATGAACTGGCCGATGAGTGCCAGCACCGATGGCACCCGCCTGGTTGTCACCGACACCAACAACGACCGGATCCTCATCTGGACCGAGTTCCCCACCAGCAATGCCGAGCCTGCCGACATCGTCCTCTCGGGTGGCACGAACGCCAATCCGTCGAAGTCCAACATCCGGTGGCCGTGGGGGGTGTGGACTGACGGGAACAAGCTCGCGGTCGCCAGCACCGAAAGCGCAAGTGTCCTGATATGGAACAGCTTCCCCACCTACGACGGCCAGCCGGCCGACGTGCTCCTGACCGGATTAGGTCACATCGGAACCCCAAGACAGATCACCAGCGACGGGAACTCGCTGATGGTCGGCGACCACAACGCCACCGCGAACGGTGACAACGAGGCAGGGACCTTCTTCTGGACCAGCTTCCCGACGGCCGACAACCAGCCCTACGACTACTTCGTGGTGGACCCTCTGGGTGAGAAAATTTCGGCACCGTGGCTTCGGGGCGACTTTACCGACGACGGTCGGCTCATCATGATGGGAGACACGCTCCACATCTGGAACGGCATGCCGCAGTCGGCGTCGGACCGGCCCGTGCTTTCCCACAACGGGCAGGACAAGGTGGGAGGGTACAACTTCAGGTGGGGGGACTACTCCACGGTGGTGGTGGTCGGAGACCGTGTCTACGTAACCAGCAACGGTTCCACGCTCATCGTCTTCGATTCGATTCCCACGTCGGCGACCCAGAAGCCGGACTTCGTGATTGGTGCCTCGGACCTGTACGTCGACGCCAACATCGAGAACTTTGTCATGTCCAACCCGGTGCCGGTCTCCAACGGCACGAGCCTCTTCGCCTCGTCGGACTTCGACAACATGCTGTTCGTGTGGAGAAACCTTCCTGACGAGAGCGGTGCTGCACCCGACGTCGTCTACCACTTCTGCTGGTACAGCAATGAGGACGCCGCCAGGCGCCACCACTGTCGGGACATATTCGGTGCCTGGGACAACGCGCTCCACGGCGAATTGTTCGCGCTTGCCGGTAGAACCCGTCTCCTCATCTGGACTGAACTTCCATTGGAGGGGAACCTGCCTGCCTATGACTTCGAGGGAGGCGTCGGAAGCGTGCAGTTCGAGGAGTTGACCGGGGTGGCGATGGACGACACCTACTTCTACGTGGCTGACAAGCGGGCCAACCTC
>Ga0208894_1002239_pt1 | contig 10705 bp, 2 predicted proteins | sample ETNtaG_12_FD_185752 | JGI IMG/M metagenome (GOLD analysis project Ga0208894, IMG submission 185752) | Marine microbial and viral communities from oxygen minimum zone, Eastern Pacific Ocean - ETNP201306SV49 (SPAdes) (version 2) | ecosystem: Environmental > Aquatic > Marine > Oceanic ... | reverse complement strand
ATAGTCAAAATTATAACTGCTACTAACACGTTTAATCTAATAATTTGAAGGATTAAAGTATCACCAGATAAAAGGAAATAAAAACCTAAAGCGGCCTGGAACAAACTGGCTCCAAAAGATTCTTGTGTATGTCTAGACTCATCAAAAAGAACTAAACCACTATCTCCAATCATAGACTTTACTAAATTAATCAAAAATTGAGAATTTTGACCTTCACCCGCCATATTATTAATTGGTAAACTAGAATCGGAAATAAAAACAGCTGAACCAATAGGATTACCCATAGAGCGTAAATCACAACGCATACCCAAAATAAAACCATTAAGTGGTGCCACCTCATCTTCGGGAGTTATAGAACCATCATCATCAGAATCAATCCATGAATTACTTGATGTTGTCATGAAAGACGATCTACTCCATTCAATCTTTTTATCAGGACTCCATAGATTAACTTCCTGAGTATCTAAAGACTTAATTGCGACTGGTTCGTTTAAAAGAACATTATAAGATACGCCATCAATAGATGCTGTAGTTTCTATTAAAGAAACATTGCCTTTGTAATTTCTATCCCATAGTTTGTGCTTCACATATTCTATAGCGAATAAATCTGCAATTGTATTAGAATAATCAAAATCTCCGAAAACAAGAATACTCCCCCCCTCTTCCATAAATCTTGCAAGTATCTCTAATTCAAGCGTAGTATAGGGTGATTCTGTACCTGCAACAACAAGTAATGTAGAGGAAGGGTTAGTAACTTCATCTAAAACTGCAGGATTAGATAAAATTGCACTTACATTGTAAGAGGTATTAGATTCATTCTCTAGAGATTCTCTAAACTGTGAAATATCATTCCAATCATCATCATAGGCTGATAACTGAGGATCTCTTTCAACAACAATTTGTAAGAGTGGAAATAAAACTAAAGTACAAACTGTAATTGTGGCAAATAAGATACTTATACCTAAACGGCTAGAAACTGCCATTTCAATCCTCTATGTTTTCACTATTAGTATCTAAACTTTCAATAATTGTTCTAAGCGAGGAAACTGCATTCAATCTATGATCATCATCCAAACTTTTAGTTGTATAATCGGCTTCCTCATAAAGTAAAGTCAAATAAGCAACAGAAGAATGATTCAAAGGTAAGGCTTCCTCCAATGCTTTTTGAAACTCTCGAACTGTTTCAAAATGTTGCCTTAAATAACCATGACCTTGTAATATTTTACACATCTCTTTGTATGAATGTACGACAGAGTCTCTGTAATCCATATTAGCTTCTAATGCCAAAGCAGTTGATTCTAGGATTCTCCTTATTTCTCTGAGGTGTCTATCACGATACCATTTCCATCCTAACATTACACCAGATCCTCCAACCAAAGTTGCCGCCAGAATTATCCATAATGAATAATTTGATTCCTGCGTAGGTGGTCTGTAAATAATTGTTGATTCCACTTCATTGCCAAGGTAATGCTCATCACCTGTGTAAATTACTTTGACAGCCATTGGGACTGTTTCATTTCCTGAGAATATCGAATCAAAAATTGCAGTTCCATTAGAATCTGTTATAACCATAGATGTAACTCCATTTGGTTGAAAGGAAACCAATAGAGGGGCTCCTGAAACAGGTGTACCATCAAGCATTTTCAATATTATCTGGCCTGAATAATCCTGATGATATTCTAATGAACTTGGAACCTGGAGAATTAGCTGTGTTTCACCCCTAATAAATATCCTAGATTCTGTTGAATTATCAATATATTCATTTGTACTGAAGGAAGTAAGTGTCAAATTGTGGTATCCTAATGCTGTTCCAAATGGTACATTTAATGAGATAGTGAATTCTCCATTACTATCTGTTACTCCATCTATTGGGAATACAGAATCCATTACTAATCGAACATTTAATCCTTCAATAGGCCTATCTGCATCATCATATACAAATCCTGTGATAGGTGTAGTAGAATTCAATATGCCTTCAAACTCATCCATTTCAATCCTTGTATTGTGGAATACCTGAAGCATCAAAATAGAGGATGAAGGAAGATAAAATTCTTCGGCAACATACTGAACTGTTACTGTATTCGCTCCAGCTTCTGTATAATGTGGAACCAAATATTCATGCGAGAAACGTCCGTCACTATCTGTTACTAATGTCTCTACATATTGACCATGAAAAAGGAAGTTAAGATTAGTACTCAATGGATTACCCATATCATCTACTATTCTTCCACTAAATTCAAATGAATCTCCAACTGTAACTTCAGATTCCTCTGATTCAACCATAATACTCGTGGAAGCAACAACTACTACAGTTTGTTCACCTGTTGTAGGAAGATAATATTGGTAGCCATTATAATCCCATGAAGCTGTAAAATAACCAAGTGCATAATTTGAAGCTAAGGTCATATTCTTTTCAACATAACCCATTTCATCAGTAAATAACGGGTATTTCTGACCTCCGAAAGTAACATTGATGGCTTGATTAGACATTGGATTTCCTAAATCATCAATCAGATAAGATGTTAGATAGAACTCCTGTAAACGAAATACTTCTAATGGCTCTGTTACGAAGAAAGTCTGTGCTAAAATATCAGAATCTACTTCCTCTTCTGATGCTAAGTAAAGATATGAACCTTCAAAAATAATTTCTACACTATGCGTTCCTAAATCTGTGTCCTTATCTACAAACAAGTCATAAGCGAAAATACCTGAGTCTCCAGTAGTTGCATTTCCTACATATTTGTCATCAAAATAAATATCAACCTGATAATCTGATAAACCAACGCCAACAACATCACGCAAATATCCTGAAACTGGGGAAGTTGAGTTTCTAAATCCACCTAACCATTGAACCGTAATTTCAGTTTCACGCATAACTAATACTTCAGCATCATCGGAAGACCCACGAAGGAAATTTTGATCATTAATCAAAGCTGACAATGTATGATTTCCTGCAAATGTATTCGATGGAAGGACAAAAGAACCACTAAAATCTCCATTAATGGAATTCACTTTAGTTCTTGTTATTCCATCCCAAAGAATTGTAACTTCTCTGTCTAATGGAACTTGTAAATCATTTTCTATAAAACCGCTCAAAGTAACGTTTTCACCTGCAATAACTACCTCTGAGAAATCAATAATTGTAATATTCGTATGTCCCCAAATGGTGTAATTTGCAAGGTAAGTAGAAGGCAAGTAATATCCAAAACCTCCAAATGACAATTCTATTGGTATAACACCAACAGGGTGATCTGAATCAGAGCAAACCCAATCATCTGAACAAACAAAACTGAAACTACCATTAGAATCACCAGTTACCTTTCTTAGATATTCACCATCCCAAAAAACGTTAATTTCAATTTCTTCAACAGCTTGGCCTCTATCATCAAAGATAGTTCCATTGAACCACACTGTTTCTCCTCTAATTATTTCAAGATCTGGAAGATGAATAACTGTTTCAGATACAACTGTGAATTCAACAGTTTCTGTTGCATTATCATAAAATGGAGAAGTTGTGTTATCAAAAATAACTTGAACTTCAACCTTGCCAAGAACTTGAGCATTAGGTACCAAGTAATTTGTGGAATATGAACCTCCAAAATTAGTTGTAGATACATCATCTAATGAATTTTCACCCCATATGAAAGACAACTCTATTCCAGCAATTCCAAATGATGATTCATCTCTAGCAAAACCTGCAATCATAACTTCAGTATCGCGTAAAACTTGTTGTTCTTCCATAGTGAGGAAAACTTTTCTATGGAGATAAATATCTGTAGTAGCTGTATCTGCTAAATTATAATCTGCTTCATTATATTTTATTTCTATAGTATGAACACCAACATCTAAATAAGAAGAATCAGGAGTATATTCGAAACTGAAGGTTCCATTTGTTTGGAAGGAGTGTAGATAAACATTATCAAAATAAATGGATAACAGTCCTGGCAACAAAGTTCCATTATCGAAGGTAAGGCTTCCACTGAGAAGCATACTTTCTCCGGGATAGAAATGTGTTGTATCAGATTGAGCTGAAACCACCGTTTGCTGGAATACAACTGACATTTGTGAATCTAAAGAACCTGAATGAAGATCATTACCTGAAAATTCTGCAATCCATGGTACATTACCCAAATCATAATCTGAAGGAATACTATATGTGTAAACAAAGTCACCATCTGTTTCTGTAGTTACGGTTGCTATTGACTCGCCAGCCCATGACAAAATTATGCTTTGTCCAGATATAGGCTGACCTAAATGGTCATTCAATTCCCCTTCTAAAGTTACATTTTCTCCACGTATTACCTTAAGTGAATCAGTTTCAAGAATTATCTCACTACTTCCAAGAACTGTAATGTTAAGATTTATTCTCTCGTCTGGCAAAGTTACACTTTCACTGTTAAAAGTAACAATTACTGTATAATTTCCTGCAGCTAAATCTGTCGGAATCAAAGATTCGGTAGTCCAATTAACTTCAGCGACACTGAACAACGCTAACTCAATTCCTGCAAGTTCAACACTTATGCTACCATTAGATATAGCAACATCCGAAACGGTACCATTAACCCAAAATTTATTACCAATATATTCCTTGTCAGGTTCAATATCTGCTGTAAGATTTACAGTAGACTCTAAAATAATCAAATCCGTAGTAACTACCGAACTATACAGATAATCTGATCCTGTAAAAAGTGATTCGATATGATAGCCGTCATCTGCTGTTGGTTGTCCTTCTTCAGGTACAGTCCAACTAAAAACAAAATTACCAAAATCATCAGTTTCTGCAGTGCCAATATCACAACGGTAACGTTGCCATCCATTAGGATTACATCTAACTGTATTTGGCTTATTACCCCAACCAGTAGGTTCCCATACTTCAAACTCTATCGTTTGACCGCCAGCAGGTACTCCACCAATATCTAATAAGGTTCCAGAAACAACTAATTCCTGTCCCTTTCCTACTGATTCTGGAGCATCAACTATCAAATTTGTATCTGAAAAAATTTCTATATCCTCGGGACCATCAACACCTAAGAAACCCTCTTTGTATGATGCTGCATAAATTTCATTTTCACCAGGAATTGCAACTAAGAAATCTGTGATATTAAAATCAAAATTACCTAAAGAATCAGTTAAAGTTTGACCTATTTCAAACGCAGGTTCGGCATGTTCTTTATCCCACATACCAAAGCCAACCTCAAAATCAGGTAAACGAGTTTCATTTTCATCTTCAACATAACCTTTGATTCTAATCATTTCTCCTTTATCTACTTCATCATCAGGTATTATTTCAGTAATTACTATTGTAACTGGTTCACCAGTCATATTGTCTATATCATCGGGATCCATTTCATCAAAATCAAATGTATCACCATCTTCTTCCTCATCATCTGGCCTTTCAAGAGTATTACTACTTCCTGTACCTCCCAAATTTATTCTTTTCCAATGACTTGCTGAAAACGTTTCATTATCCTCAGGAACATATATTTCGACAAACGCATGTGCTTCATTAGAAACATAACGCGTAGGGGCCTCAAGTGCTAACGCTGTCACAAAGAAACCAAATGACCTGTGCCTACAGGCTCCAATTCCGTTTATACAAATTGATTGGTAAATATCCCATGGAGGCTCAGGGTCTGGAACATCACCATCTCCCTCAATAAAATCTGAAAAATACCATGTTAAATTATTAATTATCAGTTCTAAATTAGTTTCAGGGGTTCCATTCTCAGGCCATAGCCAATATAGTGGTTCATTTGCAATAGTTCCATTATCATGCTTGTACTGTAAAAATTCTCTAACATTTTCTCTAACCTCACTCTCACCAGTTATTGGCCTAATTACTTCTTCAGGCATATCATAAATTGTTAAATCACTACTAATTTCTCTATTAAAATATGAACCATTAGTTCCCATACGATATTTAAGGTCTATAATTGCATCTTCATTAGATTGAACATAAAAATTATCTGCACCATCTTTGAAAAATTGCAACTCAATACCTGTCGAATTAGGGTCATAGTCTATAATGTCAGCATCAGGTGAAACTGATGGAATCATAGTATAACTCGAAGTAGTAACTGTAATCCCCATCCAAATCCATCCTTCAAAAATCTGTGAATAACCTTCGTAATTTGTAGGGAAAATTTCGGTTTTCGTAGTGTCGTAGTTATACATCGTGTAAGGATTACTATTTGCACTATCGTAGTATAATGCATCAAGTGAGGACCAACGTTTCAATGTTCCTAAAACTGGGTCAAATATCTCATAAATTGTCACGTTACCATCAGTAGCTCCAGTATCTGGATTTTCGCCTGGTGGTTCACCAGGTTCTACTGGAGGTGGATCTTCTCCATCAGGGTCTCCATCATCATCACTATCTGCATCACAAGGGTTTGTCCCTTCCTGATATTCTCTAAGGTTATCTGAACCGTCCCTATCAGGGTCTCCAAATTTATCACTAGATATAGTTGGATTCAAACCACAACCATCTATAGTTCTATCTGAATAAAAGTCTTCCCAACCATCAGGCATTCCATCTTGATCTGTATCTGAATCAAAAGGATCAGTATCCCAATAAAATTCTAAGCTATTTGTAAGAGAATCTGCATCTGAATCTAACGAATCATCTGAGGAATTACGAGGATTGAAACCATAATGAACCTCCCATCCATCTCCAGCTCCACCATCATCAGTATCTGAATCATTAGGATTTGTATTGTTGTAATATTCTTCTAAATTTGTATATTTCTCTTCATCCGAAATTTCCCCGTCACGATTAGCATCGTATCCGTCAGAATCATTGTCATCGTCACCGTCTGGATCATTAGGATTGGATGCCCCAACAGGTAAAGTTGCTAATGGTGAACCAATCATGAGAGCGACCAAAAACAATGCCAATATCTTTTTTGCAATCATTTACTCACCTGCGCGTAAGAATCTGCGAACTTATTACATAAAGGTATGCCAATTTTTTTTGGATAGGATATGGGTCGATTAAACGTCAATTATCAGCCTCAAAACCATCGCTCATACCATCATCATCAGTATCTGGATCCCAAGGATTTGTTTGAGCTTCTTCCTCACGCCAATTAGGGAAATTATGCCAAACCCCTTCCCAATCTTCCCAGCCATCGTCATCATAATCAAGGAAACCATCAATAGCATCTAAAGGATTCAAAGTTCTCGTCTCATTATCAGGTCTATTATTATTCCAGTAAATTTCCCAGCCATCTGTACAATTATCTCCATCAGTGTCTGCTTTTACGGGATTAGTATCCATTAAAAATTCCTCATAATTAGTATGTTTTTCATCTGGTGAAAGTTCACCGTCACGATTTGCATCATAACCATCGAAATCAGAATCCCAATCTCTATCCTCTGCAGAATTAGCATTCAAACCATAATAACCTTCCCAACCATCAATCATTCCATCTCCATCTGTATCATTATTATTTGGATCGGTGCCATTCAAATATTCTTCATAATTTGTGAATTTTTCCCATTGCTCTATAGTTCCATTTCTATCAAAATCCCAACCATCATTGTCCAAATCGGTTTCACCATCACTTGGGTCAAATGGATCTAATCCATAGAGCATTTCCCATCCGTCCGGCATTCCATCACCGTCTGAATCGGGATTTGATGGGTCTGTAACATAGCCATCATTTCCAGAAACACATTCTTCACCATCTTGAATTAAATCACCATCAGTATCTTTCAATAAAGGATTTGAACCCGTTATGTTGTCCATACTGTATACATTATCCACAAATCCATCAACACGTGAATTATCATATTCATACAAATTAATCAATGAATCATTATCTGGATCATCATTTGCATCACTAGAATTTAATGGTTGAAAATCCCAATAAACTTCCCAACCATCTGGCATTCCATCACCATCTGTATCTCCATTTGTAGGATCAGTACCATTAAGATATTCATGTAAATTAGCATATAGCTCAGAATCTGTTACATTATCATTCCAATCTGAATCAAAACTATCTCCATCCAAATCTAGTAAAGCATCTTCAGAATCAAGAGGATTTAATCCATATTTAACTTCCCATCCATCGGGCATGCCGTCGCCATCTGTATCGTTACTAGTAGGATCTGTCAAATAAATGAATAATTCTTGGCCATCTAGCAACCCGTCATCATCTGTATCATTGTTATTTGGATGTGAAGAAGTTATGTTATCTACTTCGATATACGGACCTGCTGCACTATTATTATATTCAAGACGATTAATTACACCATCATTATCGGTATCAATATTTGCATCTAGTGGATTCAATGGATTAAGACCATAGAGCCATTCCCAGCCATCCCACATACCATCGGCATCTGTATCTGCAATGTATGGATGAGTATCGGCTTGAAATTCTAAAAGATTATTATGTTCTTCCGCTTCCTCTAAAGTTCCATTATGATTTACATCAAAACCATCTTCATCATTATCTACTGTAGAATCATAAGCATCCAATGGATTCATATTATAATATACTTCCCAGCCATCCCACATTCCATCATCATCTGTATCATTGTCGTTTGGAGCTGTATTATTCCTAAATTCTTCGATATTTGTATACTTTTCACTCGATAATACAAAACCATCACGATTAATATCATATCCATCGCCATCAAAATCCTCATTTCCATCAGTTGGATCTGTAGGCTTTAGATTGTAATGTCCCTCCCATCCATCGGGCATTCCATCGCCATCTGTGTCATTGTTAGAAGGATCTGTACCATTCAAATATTCTTCAAGGTTAGTAAACCATTCGTCGCTAGTTATATTGAAATTACGATCGAAATCCCAACCATCATTATCTAAATCTTGATTTGCATCTAAAGCTGAAATAGGATTTAATCCATGCTTAACTTCCCAACCATCAGGCATCCCATCTCCATCTGTATCATTACTCGTAGGATCTGTTAAATAATTAAACAACTCATCATTATCTGAAATAGTGTCTCCATCAGTATCATTGTGGTCTGGTCTAGTAGTGAAAATCCCATCATTATCAACCCATCCTGTATTAACTAAACTGTTATTGTATTCATACAAATTAACGAGCGCATCGCCTTCTTTATCTTCAAAATTATCAGAAGGCCTCAGTGGTTCTAAACCAAAATAAACTTCCCAACCATCATGCATAGTATCCCCATCTGTATCTTTAACAAGAGGATTTGTATCGTTGAAGAATTCCATATAATTGAAATATCTTTCATCATATTCCAATTCCAAATTAAAATTAGAATCCCACCCATCTGCATCAGAATCATACCATGCATCAGCTGAAATTAGAGGATTAAGACCATAAAATAATTCCCAACCATCAGACATCTTATCTCCATCTGAATCATATTCCCAAGGATTTGTACCGGCTAAATATTCCTCATAATTAGTATGTTTTTCCTCTGAATTCACATATGTATCACGGTTTGAATCATATCCGTCTTCATCATCATCATTATCTGCATCTGAAGGTAAATGTGGATTGAGATTATAGTATACCTCCCAACCATCTGGTATTCCATCATCATCTGAATCTGGATCGTTAGGATATGTACTTTTTCCTATCACCATATCCATCTCATATTCCATTAAATTAGTGAAATACTCTTCAACTTCCAATAAACCATTTTTATTTCTATCATGACCATCGCCATCTGTATCTAGAGAAGCATCTGATGCATCATAAGGATCTAATCCATAATCCATCTCCCACCAATCAGGCATTCCATCATTGTCACTATCTTTAGTTGGAAGATTAGAATCTGTAGTTGCAGATTGAGAATCTATGTGTTTTGAAGATTTAAATGATACTAATGGAGAAAATGGTAAGGCAGCTAATAGCATAATCACTACCGCCAAGACTACATAGCGCCTTCCTCCACTAGGAACTGGGTCTGCCATACTATGTCAGTCTATAACTGGGCTATAAAGGGTTCATTCATGCTTACAGAAACAATAATTCTCTTGATAAATTAGTTAGACTTACTGCCTTATTTTCTTCTAAATAAACATCATCTTCAATACGAATGCCGCCTAAATTAGGAATATATATTCCTGGTTCAATAGTAAAAGTCATTCCATTTTCTAATACAAAATCATTATCTGGTTTGATATAGGGTTCTTCATGAATTTCAAGACCCAAACCATGTCCTGTCCTATGTGTAAAATATTCTCCAAATCCAGCCTTGTCAATAATATCTCTAGCTGCATTATCTACTAATCCGGCCTTAACTCCAGATTTAGCTAAATTTCTTGCTGAAGAATTAGCATTTTTTACTGCTTCATAAGCACTCAAGAGTTTAGAATCTATTTTATTTCCAAGTGCAAATGTTCGTGTTATATCTGAAAAATAACCCCCGTAATTTGCCCCCCAATCAATTATTATTAAATCTCCAGTTTCAAATGGTTTATCTGTAGGAAAATGATGTGGATTTGCTGCATTAATACCTGACGCAACTATTGGAGAAAAAGGTAATTCCGAATCAGAACCATTCCGAAGTAATTCAATGACTAAATCAGAAGCAAATTCCTTTTCAGTTAATCCTGGTTTAATATTATCTAATATTTTTTCTAATGATTTTTCTGCAATCTTAACTGCAACCTTCATAAAAGCAAGTTCATCATTAGATTTATACATTCTCAACTGAGCAAATATATCTATTGAATCTAAAAAATCGGATG
>Ga0208894_1002232_pt1 | contig 10720 bp, 10 predicted proteins | sample ETNtaG_12_FD_185752 | JGI IMG/M metagenome (GOLD analysis project Ga0208894, IMG submission 185752) | Marine microbial and viral communities from oxygen minimum zone, Eastern Pacific Ocean - ETNP201306SV49 (SPAdes) (version 2) | ecosystem: Environmental > Aquatic > Marine > Oceanic ... | reverse complement strand
TTACATTAATGTTTCACCCTATGGAGCCCGACCATGTTTTTAGTTCGAGGGCATGATTCGTTCTGGAAGCCCATCGCGTTCCGAACGAAACGGGGGATTGTCTGGCTTGTGTTTATTACGATCCTCTTGTGGACTGTCTCCGCATGGGGTGGTCTGGTTCCGGGCTTTAGCGGTAAAAAGTCGATGACCTCTCAGCCGGATGCTGGAATGATCCTTATAGCAGAGGGTCCTTTCATGATGGGAAGTAGCAGGGAAGATATTGAATGGATCGTGCGAACATTTCATTCTGCTTCCAGGGAATGGTATCAGGATGAAACACCGGCGCAGGAAATTTATCTCAACAAATACTATATTGACCGGTTGGAGGTATCCAACTCAAAATATAAACAATATATGCAAGCCACTGGCAAAAACGCGCCCAAGTACTGGGATAACTCAAGGTTCAACAAACCGGACCAGCCTGTGGTGGGAGTGAACTTTCAGGAAGCGATGGAATACTGTCTGTGGGCGGGGAAACGCCTTCCCAGTGAGGCAGAATGGGAAAAAGCCGCGCGCGGTGAAGACTCCCGCCGGTTTCCCTGGGGCAATGAACCTGATCCAACGAGAGCCAATGTGCTTGGACTGAAAGATCAACACCGATATACTTCATCGACTGGAAACTACCTCAAGGGTAAGAGCCCGTACGGTGTGATGGATATGGCGGGTAATGTGTGGGAGTGGACCTCCGCATGGTACCAACCCTATCAGAACAGCAAGCATGAGAATGAAATGTTTGGTCAAACGTTGAAAGTGGTGCGTGGCGGGTCCTGGAACTCTAACATGGACCTCGCGCGAACTGCCGTTCGTGGAAAAGCTTTACCTAAACAACAACAAAGTTATATTGGATTCCGCTGTGTCCTGCAGCCATAAGAAGGAGAAACTATACATGAAACACTTTTTGCGAGTAGCAATCCCAATGGTAATGATTGTCTTCCTGACTCAGCCGGTCTCCGGGTATGATCCGAGCAAACATCAGAAAAGTGGCGGCGGCAAACACGGTGGAGGCAAGGGACACCATCACGGTTACGGGCGACCCAAAGGACCCCCGGCGGACATCCCTGCTCATATCAAGGAACGAACCAGTCCCGACGGCACAGGCATCAATCTCAACAACTCACAGATTGGGGTAAAAGGAATGGCCATCATGGCCGAAACACCTGAACTCAAAAATGTCGCCATCATGTCTTTGAAAGGTAACAAGCTTGGCGATGAAGGTGTCCGCATCATAACTCAATCAAGCACTTTCAAAAATCTGGAGTTTCTTTCTTTGTGGGACAATGGTATTTCACCTGCGGGAGCACAGATGTTAGCACGGGGGGCAAACTTCAATAACCTGAAGGAACTGAACCTCATGAAAAATAATCTGGGAGATGAAGGGGTTGTGCTTTTGGCCGACTCGGCTAATGTGTCTAAGCTGACCTCACTCGATTTAAGCGGAAACAAAATAGGCGATGCGGGTGCTATAGCTATTGCGACCTCCCCTTACCTGTACAATCTTAAAAAACTCGACCTGTACAACAATCAAATTGGCCCCAAGGGGATTGAGGCATTACTCCATTCGAAAACGCTGGCGGCTCTGGAAGAACTGGATGTCGTAAAAAACAATATTGATATCGAGTCGGCCGCCAAGCTAGGGGAATCTGCCAATTTGCCCAAGCTGAAGAGTTTTATGGCTTTCTGATTGACCTTGGCAAGTCACCTTTTCCAGCGGCGCTCATTGTATTTGTCAATCTGTTCGCGCACGCTTAGCGTTCCCCGCATGAAAACATCGAGCAGATCTTTTAGCGCTTCAACCTCTTCTTCCTTGTTTTCGGCGGCCTTAAAGTTTTTGGATTCTTCCGCCAGATCTTTTAGCAAATCGTCCAGTTCTTCGTTATATGTCACAATCTGATTACCTCTGTTATCTAAACAAAAAAACGCTTACCTGAAAATTTTTACAGATAGGCGGTGAGTACTACAGGGATGCTATCAGTAAGTAAGATACAGCCTTTCTTTTAAACGATTCAAAAAAATATATACTATTAATTGTGCTATCAGGCTAGAGGTGTGCTCAGGCTTTTTCTATTTTCTCCTGGGACATGAGATAGTGCCTGGTATCGTATTCAGCACTGGTCAGGACCGTTTGCCTGGCGGGAGTGGAAGCGGCTATTTTGTTTTCCTCTTTGATTTTCAGAAAAACCTATTCGCGATAAATCTTGGTTGTTTTAGGAGCTTCGATTCCAAAACGAATATTCTTTCCTTTTACTTCTATAACGGTAATTTTCACATCGTCATTAATCTTGATGCCTTCACCGATGCCTTCACCGACTTTTCGCGTGAGAACTAGCATGGGCGGATTCCATTCCTTGTTGGGATAGACTGCTTCCTTACTCGAATTGTCTGGAAAACTGTAACAGAATATGGATCAAATGGTTGGTTTTATTACAATTTTATCATTTCTCCGGCACCGTTCAGGGATATTCATTGACACAGTTTGGTGATTGTGTAATTATCCTTGCTCGCTACAGCATTGTTTCAAAAAATTTGGGACGGTAGCTCAGTCGGTAGAGCAGAGGACTGAAAATCCTCGTGTCGGCGGTTCGATTCCGTCCCGTCCCACCACTTTTTTCAAGAGGTTGCTCCTCCTCCCCCTTTACTCTTTTCTCCGCTGTGTGTAATTCCTGTGTAATCACGCCAGAAAAACTCTCGCTAGAAGAGTGAACTCGGCTTTCAAGCTTATCCATTGCTGCTTGAATGTGTTCACCATTTTGATGGCTATACCGCTCAACCATCGCCAATGTTTTATGACCGCTAATCCTCTTGACTGTCGGCAAATCAACTCCCGCCTGAACTAAATGGGAAACGGCCGTATGGCGTAGAGTATGACGAACTACCTTTTTAGTGTCTAACTCCGCCCTTTCAACTGTTCGTCTAAATCCTTTTTCGATTGCCACAATGTGTCCTATTTCAGATTTATCCGAAGGGAAAAGCCATTTCTGATCCAGACTCGCAACATTCAGTAGTTTGCTTAAAAATTCTTTTAAATGATTCGTTATAGGTTGTTCGCGTGGCCCCGTTTTACTATTTGGAATATAAATTAGCCCCTTGGTTAGGTGAATGTTTTTAAGTTTAATTGACTGTACGTCTTCAAATGAATCTGGTCCAAGAGTTGATTTAAGCTAGAGATACATTTGATTTATAGTCCTTTGATAAATATTTATCAAGTCCAAGTGTCAGCAACGCTCAATTCGTTGATAATTTTCACACCTTCACCTATACTACTCACAATTAATTGAACCTGCGTAAATGACTGCGTCCGCGCCTGGCACAATTTTGATTTTCAGCCTAGGTTTTCATCCTTCAATTACCCACACCCTCTAATTTGAATTCTGCACTGAATAACAAGAAGCTACAGATATCGTTCCTGATTTTTGCCGCACTTTTAATTTTCCTGGGTCGGCAATTGGATAACGGCCTCCAAAATTTCGACGACGTCTATTACGCCCAGAAGGCAAAGGAAATTCTTGAGTCTGGTTCCCTTTGGCTCATCACATACTCAGGTGTTCCTGCTTTTGACAACCCACCCATGCCTTTCTGGTTGACGGCTTTGGCCTATAGCGTATTTGGAATTTCTACCTATTCAGCAATTTTTCCTTCAGCCCTTTTTGGGACGGGGATCATTCTAATTACTTATAGGATGAGCTTGTTGCTCTACAAAGATAACTGGGTTGCTTTTGCCTCGGCCTTTGTTTTGATTTTTCCAGGATTATTTGTTGATGCCTCACGTCGGAGCATGGTTGATATCCCCTTGGCATTTTTTGTAACGCTGGCATTTTACGCTTTCTTTAAAGCCAGAGATATCAAGCCCTGGTATCTCATTTATGGTTTAGCAACAGCATGTGCCATATTGACAAAAAGTGTTCTGGGACTTTTTCCTCTCACCATCGTTGGCGCCTTTTTAATTTTTAGCGGGCAATGGAGAGAGCTCATAAATCCATGGTTTGTAACAGGGTGTATGATTGCTCTCCTTTTTGGGTTCAGTTGGCATCTAATTAACTGGCAACACTACGGACAGGGTTTTATAGATATTCACTTTGGCTATTTACTTGGCAATCAGGGAAATCGTCATGCGCCAAACGCATATTATTATTTGGGTTACATAAAAGATTTCTATAGAAATTACTGGCCCTGGTTACCGATTACATTAATAGGTCTGACGCAATTTGGCAAACGATGGATTAGAGAAGGAGACAAGGTAGCCTTATTTCTTTTCCTATGGCCAGTACTCACTTTTTTAGTGATGAGCACGCAAAAGAATCATGTGATCCGTTATTTATTCATGATTTTCCCAGCTCTTGCCATTGTCAATGCGACAACCATTTCTGAATGGTTGGGGCCTAATAAAAAAAATCAAGCACTGGCTGTAATGGTCGGGGTTATTGCTACAACCATTCTGTTCGTCAATACCACATCAATTCGGGTTAAAGTCTCTCTGGATCAGCAGTCTAAAGAAGTGCGGGAGATTGCCTCAATTATAAATCTGAACACGTTGAAAAATCAGAGAATTGGAAACTACCGCCTCAGCCCGTATAGCCCCAGATTAACGATGCTGTTTTATGCTAACCGGTTAATAGAGTTAGGCAAGACTGGCGCTCCAGAGAAGTTAATTATGGCCTTGTCGTCTAACCCAGAAAAATTATGGTTAAGCAATATTGGGGAATTTAGGGAATTGACAACCCAGCATCCAGATAAGGTTTATTTGATTCATGCCAACAGCAAATTTGCGTTTTTCACTTCAATGGAAAATCGAGAGAAAGTCCGGTACGATTATTCGGCCCTATCACCCTCATTCATAAATGATCAACAGGAACCCCGCAAATTAGACATTGGCAGCTTTAATAACAAAGACCCCATCAATGCTGTTCCAGAACAGGAATGTAAGGGGGCTATAGAGCAATTTGGTGAGTTTATCACCTCGTGGCAGAAAGACCCTGTCAATGCAAGTCCTTCAATCTGGGTGGTTTTGCCCCCGGTAAATTATTACCCCCACAAAATATTTCCTGCGGACTTGTTCCGCAATGTTGTCACCGCCTGTGGCATTGATAGAGAGTTTGAGGGGGTAGGAAAGAATAACAATTTGCAATGCTCCGATCACTTACATTCCTTCAAAAGATCTGTGGACGCATTGATGGCTGTTTCAGCTGTGATACCTAGCGAATATCCGCCCTCACATCCTATCTGGGTGCAGATGGAGAAGGGTTGTAGAGATAAGGGGCTGTGCGAATTCCAGCTTGAGAGCACACGGCATGTGGTGATGGAAAGCTATTCAAAAATTAAGGCCGCGTGTAATATGAATTAATACTAAACCAACGCATATTCTTGTCTTATTGAGACCCTCGTGACCACGATGCTTGCAAGAATGCCGATGATGGCAATTACAATCAACATCTCTATGAGTGTGAAACCTGATGCACTTTTGTGTGTTGGATGCTTTTGCATGACCTTCCCCTTCATGGCTGGCATTGAGCTATTTTATACTAGTTGCGGGTATAAGCAGAGTGGTGACAGGAAGCGATGGGGGCGGTATTTATATGGGCCAAAATAGGCCGCTTGACTACAAATAAGGGCAGTTTTCCAGAACATGAATACAGAAATATATATCGCTTGATCTTCCATACAGACTCGTTATTCAGTTTTAGGCTTCCAGTTTCTTGCTAGCTCACTTTGTACGCCACTCAAATTTGGGTCTAACGCGTCTGCCCAAACTATAAGGGTGGGACTCCAAAATCTTAGGGGGGGTAGGGGTTATTTTCTCTCTGTGTAATCTTGCTCGAAAAACTAAAGATATCTTGGGATATTAATAGATATTACACCGGTAGTGAAAGTAGCCACAGTCCCTATAAATTAACGAGTTGAGATAAAAGTAGAACAGCCTAGAATCCTCGTGTCGGCGGTTCGATTCCGTCCCGCCCCACCTTTTTAACTCATTTAAAATTAGGTGCTTACAGGGTTTTCGTGAGTATCTTTTTTTATTTTTCTTCCACCAAATTTCACTCCAAAAGGTCCAAATGGACACCCGTTTCGGGTTGATTTACCGTTATTTTGAGTGCTCGATATGTACACAACGTGTACACACCGCTTTTGGGTTTTACCGATTTCATGTTCACTCACGAACATGATTAAGAATCCGTTGCTCTATCCAGCTGAACTACGGGCAGAACTGTATGACCTGATTTTTTTCAGAACTACCCATTTTCACTTCTGCTGAGTCTTCTAGTAAACGGGTTTTTTCTGTTTCACTTGTCTCAATTTTTGACTGAATTTTATAAAAAATCCAAAAGGGTATACTGGATAATATAGCTGCAAAAACACCCCCACCCGCATTTGGAGAACGATTTATCAGCCCTACTAACGCCGCACCGGTTATAATTAAAAAGATAATCAAAAATATTATTTTTAGAACTTTTATTATTTTTAGCAATATTTCTACCCCTTATCGTCTATTCATTTAAATGAGGTTTGTCGACAATTTCAGGTTCAATACCAATTGAATCATCGGTTATTCGCAGGACATCCTTGTCAATCTTGTTTAGTTCTTTATAGGCATGGTTGTAGTGGTTAACAGTTGTTCCTAAAGATTTTCCTAGTTTTTTCATATACTCATCATAACTGCCTATATGTCTCCCGAGTTCTTCTACACGAGAACGAATTTCTTTGGCTGACTCCTCAATTTGTAATGCCCTTAGTCCGTGCATAATGGTTTGGAGGTATGCCATCATAGAAGTAGAAGCCACAATAATAACTTGCTTTTCAAAAGCATAATTAATCAGATCACGACTAGAACTTCCTGAACCAACATCGTTAATTAGAAGGTCGTAATAAATGGCTTCAGAGGGAATAAACATGAACGCAAAATCGAAGGTACCTTCATTCGGGCGGACATACTTTGACGTTTCATTGATTCGGTTTTTAACATCCTTTGCAAATTCATTTTCTAGACTTGCTTTCTCGACTTTGTCGGATGCCTTAACAAACCGGTTATAATTTTCGAGAGGAAATTTGGAATCTACAGGCAAAATCTTTCTCGAATTGACGTCACCCATAAAAATAGCAGCATCAACGATTTCACCATCATTAAATTTATATTGCATTTCAAAATGCTTACTGGGAAGAACGTTGTTTAGAACAGATTCAAGAATAACTTCACCCAACACACCACGTTGTTTAGGATTTAATAGAGTATTTTGAAGGACCTTTAACTGATCCGCTATGTTTAGGACTTTTTCATTAGTACCTTCTAAATGGGTCATTTTGGAAGTAATATCACGGATTAATTTGTTTGATTCACCGATCTGCGTTCTCATTGATTCATGGGATTCACCAAGTTTTCGATCAAGAACATCTCTAATATCTTTTAGTTGGTTTTGGATTAGGATATTACCCTCACCACCTTTTAGTTTAAACAAGAGCCACACGAGGACTCCCCCAATAATAAAAGCAACTCCTATATAAATTGAGTCTTCCATCATCTGTTACTCACCTTCCTCCTTGAATTAAAAAACTTACTTTTTAGTAAAGATTTATAAGAAACCCTAGAATTCTTCCATCACAACGGTTCTCAGCCTTAAGCGAGAGGGCTTGTCCATATACTTCAAACCCTATTATTTCCCAAACCTCATCAGGTGAGTTTGCAGTTCCTCGGCACTACTCGCGGCATCGATATAGATATATGAATGACGGGGCGGTGAATTCAAAGCGAAGTTAACCCGGGCAAGCTGTGTTCCATCAATAAACATCACACTCTCCCACGGCTCTTTTACCCTGTAGTCTCTATGACTTGACACAAAACTGATAAAATCTTTAAAAGCTCCCACGCACAATCTTGAGCGCATCCCATCCAAGTCACAAACGGCACGGAGTCCGCTCGGATTATTCAACGTGCGCTTTTCAAGTTTTTCCACAAGTACCGCATTTTTGGTTGCTTCTGCCCGGTTCTCCTTAGATGAAAAATAACTCACCAATTCATCTGTCGGCAAATCAAACCTGATCGAAACGTCGAAATCGTCTTTGATAAATGTATTGTATTCATCGATGACCACCTCACCCCAGGCCTTCATACGCATAACTTGCCTTTCGCTGGCCTGAGACAAACTGGCTATTCCCTCCAGACAATTTTTAACCGTTAATTCCGTTGAGCAAAAATAAGTAGCAACCTGAAGTCGCTTCTCAAAGGCTCCCTTAAACTTTGACTTGATATCATCATACATTCTCTTGCGAAATGACCATTCCTTTTGCGGATCCATCAGAAGGATTGCAAACATTTCTTCCGAGGAAGCATGGTAATTAATCCGATATGAATGCGAATTTTCACCCAGCCCTCGTTCATCATCCAACACAATTTCCTTCCACCGGACAGGTTTAGCGCCGGGAGGCATCTCAACTGACGACAAACTCTCGTACCCCGCCATGCACTGTTCGTTAGAAATACGCTGTGAACAATAAAGGGAAGGGATCCTTAGTTTTAAATTTATTTTTCTCTTCAGCGTAGAAATTTTGGCGAGGAAAAGATCCTGCTTTTCTTTTGATAATCTATTTTCTAGAAAAGCGACTGTCTCCGGCAATGAAGCGTTCCAAGGAATCAACACGGTGTTGAATCCACCAGTCCTCAGGAAACGCGTACTGATACCCACGGTATGAATTTCTGGGTCTACCACACTATCCAACGCCGATGTTAGGAGTCGAACTCCCGCAAGGCAGTTCTTAATGAGCGGGATCTGGTCCTCAGTAAAACCAATGTTCTCTTTGAACGGAAAACATTCAACGGACTGCACATTAAATCTAGACTCCAAAGAACTCTTAGCGAGAATCAGTTGGTTAAAAGTGTTCTGAGAATTTGCAAAGGCTTTATATGGGGAAAGAAAAGCAATAATACCTGCGAATAGAAATACCCGTATATATTTCATAAAAATTTCCATTCAGGGCACCATCATCCCACAGTTACGGGGTTGGCCCCTTTGGAGGAATACTCTTCAAAAATACGTCTATGACAAGTGAGAACCGCAACTTGTCGTGATTTGGCAAAATGCTGTACCAGACCAATCATCTGATCGTTACGGTCATCATCAAAATTCACAAAAACATCATCCTTGAGAGCAAGCTTGATAACATTTTGAAAGGCGAGATGAGTCGAGTTGCGAAATCGTTCAGCCTGAGAAGGGCACACCGAGGATAATCCTTTGAAAGGACTATCAATGTGTAAGTCAGAACAATGTAGGAATTTAAAAGTCGACATAAAACAACAAATAAAATATCAGGGGAAATAATACATGGCAAATTCTCGTGCCAACTTTATTATTGTATACGATACCTTTCATTTTTCCTATGATATTGAAGCAATAGCATTTTAGTGGGCCATTCGAACCCGAAGTTCATCTTAAACAAAAGTAATCATACACAGAGAACCCATGAACTCCTACCCTCCCATGGAATACAGGCGATTTGGAAAAACCGAAGAACAAATTTCCGTCATCACACTTGGGGGAATGAGATTTAAACACGGATGGATTCCGCCACGAAATCATCTGCCCAAAGAGTCCATTCAACATTGTATTTCCACAACGCGCATGGCGTTGGATTTAGGGATCAATCATATTGAAACTGCCCACGGCTACATGAAAAGCGAGCATCTATTCGGTCGCGCCCTGAAGGAAATGGGCGTTCCCCGAACAACGTACAAGATGATGACCAAGGGGGCGCCTATGACCGGTGACGATACCCGTAAACTGGTCGAAGAACAGCTCAATGCGCTCCAACTGGAATATGTAGATTTTTACGGGTGGCACGGCATCAACAACAAAGACCTGCTTAACGCCGCGGTACAAAAAAATGGACCAGTGGAAACATTACACAAACTGAAGGATGAAGGTTTGATTCGTCATATAGGATTTTCAACACATGGTCCGCTTGACATCATATTAGAAGCCATGCGAACGGATTTATTCAGTTTCCTCAACCTTCATTATTACTATTTTTTCCAGCGTAATTTCCCAGCCGTGCAATTAGCCGATGCAATGGATATGGGCGTTTTTATCATTTCTCCCAATGAGAAAGGGGGGATGCTGTGGAAGCCTTCGGCAAAAGTCGAACAGCTTTGCCAGCCTGATACCCCGGTCCAGTTCAACGGTAAATTTTGTCTGTCTCATCCCCAGGTCACGACATTGAGCATGGGCATGCACGAGCCAGAACATTTCTCCCAGAATCTGGCTCTGTTGGTTCAGGAAAAAGACTCCAATCGGCAGTTTTCAGGGATCAAACAAAAAATGGATTCTCAACTGGAAAGAGTCCATGGTCTATGCACTCTTTGCGATAAGTGCATGCCCTGTCCGGAAAATATAAATATTCCAGAAATCCTCCGCTTCAGAAACCTCCTCGAAGGTTATGACATGATAGATTACGGGCGCTTCCGCTATAACATGCTTGAAGGACAGGGACATTGGTTTCCCGGTACTTTTTCTTTCCATTGCACAGAATGCGGAGACTGCCTCCCTCGCTGTCCCGAGAATTTGAATATCCCGAAATTATTATTTGAAACCCACGACAAATTATTTGACCACCCGAAATACTTGATAGGAAAAATTACAAATGCTTTGGGTTCAATACTCAAGCGTTTAAAGCTCTGGAAATAACTTTAAGTAAAAGCATC
>Ga0208894_1002231_pt1 | contig 10726 bp, 7 predicted proteins | sample ETNtaG_12_FD_185752 | JGI IMG/M metagenome (GOLD analysis project Ga0208894, IMG submission 185752) | Marine microbial and viral communities from oxygen minimum zone, Eastern Pacific Ocean - ETNP201306SV49 (SPAdes) (version 2) | ecosystem: Environmental > Aquatic > Marine > Oceanic ... | reverse complement strand
TCACATGCGGCGTCTACTTCTGCCTGAAAGACGTTCTTACTCTGGCACAGCATACTGGCTGCATTTAACAGCGAACGCCATGGTCCTGCAAGAATATCCGCCGCCCTGAGAAAAATTGAAGCGCGGTCCTGCCAGTCCATCTTCGCCCACTGTCTGTGTGCCATGAGAGATGCTTCAATGGCCTCCTGAACTTCCTTCTCACCCGCCTTATGATATGTACCCACAACGGTTCCGTGGTCATGGGGAAGTACGCATTTCCCCATATTTCCTGTTTTTATTTCCTTGCCTCCAATAATAACTGGTATTTCTATCTGTTGGGCCTTTAATTCTTTCAATTTGGCCTTAATGTCTCTGCGTTCAAGTGTTCCGGGGGCGTAACTCTTGATTGGTTCATTGGATGGTAGACTCAGGTTGAATTTTGCATTTGCCATATCAACCTCCTTAGAAAAGTGAATGTACTGACAGGATTAATTATCTTTCAAGTTTGGGAAATGGAACAGGCACCCCAAATTTGACTGTTTGAGAAAAAACATAATTATTGTATATTATAGCAAAGTTCAGCGTAACCGCAACCATGTTTGAAGTGTCTAAAGTGAACTAAAGTTAGGAAAACAGAGGTAATCATTGATTTTTAAATAGTACGTATTCATTTTCCCCGAACCCTAAGTATAATTTTAGAAACTATGCAAAAGGAAGAACCTTACGTAATAGCGCTAATACAGATGTTCTGCCGGGATTCAAGAGAAGAAAATCTGCAGCGTGCCAGTCAGCAAATCGTTGAAGCGGCAGAGCAGGGAGCTCGTTTGATATGCCTTCCGGAACTTTTCAGTTCCATATATTTCTGCCAGCAGGAAGATCCTCGTTTTTTTGAGTTAGCCGAGCCGATTCCCGGTTATACAACAAACTATTTTTCACAATTGTCAAAAACTGTGGATAGCGTTCTGGTAGTCCCCCTCTTTGAAAAAAGTACGTCGGGTGAATATTACAACAGTCTGGTTGTGATTAATCCGGATGGTTCCATAGCAGGGAAGTATCGAAAAATGCATATCCCGAACGATCCGCAATTCCAGGAAAAATACTATTTCACTCCCGGAGATCTTGGTTTTCAGGCTATTCAAACTGCTGTAGGGAAAATCGGATCCATGATCTGTTGGGATCAATGGTACCCGGAGGCGGCTCGCTTGTGCGCACTCGACGGAGCAGGAGTATTGATATATCCAACGGCAATTGGCTGGCTTCCTGGAGAAAAGGAGGGTGATGGCAGAATGTATCTTGATTCGTGGAAGACAATTCAGCGTGGTCACTCTATTGCCAATGGAATATATACAGCCTCTGTAAATCGGGTTGGTATAGAACCTAACCAGGCCGGTGATTCCGAGATCGAGTTCTGGGGACATTCTTTTATAGTTGACCCCCGTGGACATATCATCGCTGAGGCATCCGGAGAAGACGAGGAAATAATCTACGGAGGTATCGAACCGCAACTTATTCCTGCAACTCGCCAGACATGGCCTTTCTTCAGGGATCGACGCATCGACGCATATGATAAGCTGGCAGAGTGATTTATTGATTCTTAATATTCCTGAAACATGCATAAAAAAGATTTAATTCATTATCGCATGCCTGCCGAGTGGGAGCCGCATAAAGCGACATGGTTTAGCTGGCCCCATAACCTCACTGATTGGCCTGGCAAAATGTCTGCAGTACAAAAGGTTTATGCGGAATTGGTTTACAAACTTGCGGCCGTTGAAAAGGTTTGCATTCTGGTGAATTCGGGGATACATGAAGCGAGGGCAAGGAAATATCTTGGACAGGTTCGGGCAGACCTTGCAAATATCAGTTTCCATCACCTGCAGACCAATCGGAGTTGGATTCGTGATTACGGGCCGACGTTCGTATCGGATAACCGGACTAAAAGGAAATCAAAAAGGATCATTCGTTTTAGTTTCAATGGTTGGGCCCGTTATCCAGCGCACAAAAAGGACAACAGTGTTCCCTTGAAACTGGCAGACCGATTAAACCTTAAAATGATTTCTGCAAAGTGGAAAAATTCGCCGCTGGTTCTGGAAGGTGGTAGTATAGATGTAAATGGGTTCGGCACATTAATCACAACGGAAGAGTGCCTGCTTGACCAGAAGACGCAACCACGCAATCCCGGCATCACCAAAATTGAAATAGAAAAGTTATTCGGCAAGTATCTCGGCATTACCCATGTTATCTGGCTGAGCCGGGGTATTGAGGGTGATGATACTCACGGGCATGTGGATGACATCTGTCGTTTTGTAGACAGGCAAACGCTGGTGTTAGCCATGGAGACCAACTCTTCGGATGTCAATGCCGCCATCCTGGCTGAAAACATGGAACGATTAAAACATGTACGATTGGAAGATGGGTCAAGTCCCACCATAGTAACGCTTCCCATGCCGAAACCTGTCTATTTCAAGAAATGGAGACTGCCGGCAAGTTACGCAAATTTCTATATTGCTAATAAAACAGTTCTCGTTCCCATATTCGATGACCCTGCCGATAGAAAAGCTCTTGGCGTCCTGTCTGAACTCTTTCACACTCGGGACATAATTGGAATTCATGCAGTGGACCTGCTCGTGGGATTGGGAGGACTTCACTGCATTACACTCCAGGAGCCGGTTTAGATATCAGCCTTTTCTTTGGACATCTAGATGTAGATATTAATCGGTTGTAGTGGCTGGGTGAGAACTGAACCATTTCAGAAACTGGATGAGCAATTTAACTTATTCTACTGATTCAGGTCGTTGTTTCGTAAACATATCCTCTGGAAGATTCATTAATAAGTCTTTAATTGCCTCGGATTGTTCTTCCGGTGTCCCCGGGAAAATATCCTGGAAGGTACCTTCTCTGAAGAATTTTGGCATCTTTGTGCCGGGCTGTATTATCTGGGGGTCTAACAACCACGACTTTATCCAATCAGGTTTCAGCCTCTCTTCTGCCAATAACAAATCCGGTGCCCAATCTGCAGGTTCTCCCTCAGGTGTTTTATCTCCTCTGACATGACAGGAAGCACAATTTACATCTTTCGATTCAAACAAACGCCTTGCCTTCGCCAGGTAACCGGGATTGTACAGCTCTTTTTGTTTTATATAATAATCACTTTTTTCTCTTACAAACTCAAACGGATATTCTTCTTCGTCTACAACAGCGAGATATTTGGATATCGATGTAGCCTCTTCTTCTGATAAGCTAAATGTCGGCATACGGATATCCAGCCAGGGCCTCAGGGGAACAGGCTCTTCAAGAAAGCTGAAAAGCCAAGCACACTGTACCTTACTGCCTTCACCATACAACACTGGTGGTGTAAAAACTTTTGCCTCCTCCGGCATCATACCGTTTACCTCAACATGATAATCAATTATAAGTGAAGCTATATCTTCTCCTCCTTCAGCGCTTTCTCTGCTGTTTATATGCTTTTTCACTATTTGCACCGTATCCCCGGCTTTTCGTTCCAGTTTCTCGTTATCCCTCCATAACTGGAAAAACAAGCTATCTTCTTCCTCGAGCTTAACCATGCCTTCTAAACGATTTCCATTCTTCAAATACAATGTGTCTATTGTAAACTGGTGACATCCCATGCAATTGTATTTCTCCAGAACTCTGTTGCCTTCTGCAATGCACTTCTCTTTTTCTGATGATTTATACACATAGCTCTTCTCCAGTTTCTCTTTCTTTAAACCCGTTAATAATACGGACAACGCCTCTATCTCCTCCTCATTCAACCGGAAGTCAGGCATTATTGAATTTTTTTCATCAAATTGTCTCGGTTTACCCAACTTTGCCTTTATCCAGGTATGTCTTGCCTTCCCTACATTCTTTTCTGCATCCTCCAGTCCAACAAGGCTGAGTATTTCCTTCTCCAAAGAACCAAAACGGCCAACTTTTTCTTCAGAACCAAAATCAAAGAATTGTATATTCTTGGAGCCTATTTCCGTCAATTCTGCACCTATCTTGCCCTGTTCCTCCATCCCCTTTATATTATGACATCCGGAACAGCCATATTTTATAATCAGTTCTTCTCCCTCTTTTGCCACTTCCGGATTGTCCAGCCATTTATATTCTTCCGTTTCCTCTTTGTACCCTTCGCTTGTTAAAGTTGTCAAATACGCTGCCAAAAGCTTTGCGCTCTCGTTATCGAGCCTGAGATCAGGCATGCTTGTCTTTGGTGAATGGGCCCTTGGGTCTAACAGCCAGCTAACCAGCCATTCATATTTCATAACCTCTCCGATTCGCGCAAGATTAGGGCCGTGTATTTTACCGTCTTCCTCCACATCGCTGTGGCACGCCAGACACCCTACACTCTCAAAAATTGAGTAGCCCTCATCTATCATATCTTCATCAAATTCTCTCGGCATTTCCGGGAAAAATCCTTCTGAATTTTGCCAGAGATATGTTGCTATGGATACAGCCTCCTTTTTTGTCAAAATAAAATCAGGCATCCTTGTGCTTGGCCTGAATTTCTTGGGCATCATCAGCCACTCTACCAGCCATGTGATGTTAACCCTGGTTCCGATTTGCGTCAAGTCAGGGGCAATGATACTATGCTCATCATTGCCAAACCCTTCTGTTGTATGGCAACCAAAACATCTCAATTCTTCAAATAACTTTATTCCCTTCCAAAGTTCTTCAGCGCCAACCAGTTCTATATTCTTTTCATGACATTTTATACACGAGGATTGTGCCAGCTTACCTCTGTTCATAGGTGTTAGCCAATGTTTAACCTCACCATGCGCTTTTTCCGGATCTGTCACTGCTCTTGGCTGTCCTTCATGACACAGTACACAACCAAAAGTCTCAGGTGGATGATTTTTAAGATAAACCTCCCACCTCGGATGACTTGAGAAAGGCTGCTCTTCAGAAATACTGTCCACCCTGTTTATCCCCATATGACAAGTCATGCACCTGTCCACCCTGTCTCCATTTCCTCCTTCCGACCACAAGGCTTTGCCTTTCAAGAGAATCTGCTTAACTTCATATACAGGTTTCTTCAAGAATGCCAACTCCTTGCCAAGCGACTCTTTTTCTTCTTCAGATGCAGCAGCATACTCTTTCTCTGTCTTTAGCGCATGTTCTTTGTAATATTTCTTTTGATATTTTGTCCATTCCGGATCATGCTCAACATTAATCCACATACCTATAATTAAAAGTAACAGGGCACTAGAGAAAAAAAATATTACTCCTCGTATGCTCACAAATCACCTACTCTCTCTGTAAATAATCGTTTATAAATTTCGAAATTAATCATATGTTTATCCATGGGGTCGCTATAATGTATTTGATATTAAATGCAAGCCTCAGTAGTATCTTTCCCGCAGTGCCGATCATTGTTAGAAGAAGTCCCATTGTAATGGCATACCGTATGATGCCAAGATTACTAAAAAAGGATCCGTTCTTAATAAATAAAGGGAAGGCAAGTCCCACAGTATAAAACCCGACTAAAAGTGCAATCCCCAAGGGTAATGGTAGATTATGGAGTGGTGCCGGTGCAGGGAAACTGTGCGTCCACTCCTGCCATGGCCAGAAGAATGTCCAGTAAGGTCCTCTCAGGACAGTGCCAACGTATACCAGTAAATACCAGAACACGTAGCCTGAAAGAAACACAATTACGGAAAATTTCCGCTCTCGAAACGTAAAATAACCATTTCCTTTAGGGTTGTTATCCAGATACGGCAGAAGTATCAGGCCTACAACTATTATACTTGGAAGCACTACTCCGGCAAACCATGGATCAAAGTATACCAATTGTTCTTGTAAACCTGCAAAATACCATGGTGCCTTTGCCGGATTTTCGGCATGTGCCGGATCTGCTAATTCACTAAGCGGAGCATCCACATAAAATGAATAAAAAAGTATTCCTATCGTAACAAGAATAGCAGCCAGGAACTCTTTAACAACAAGGTTAGGCCATGTAAATACCCTGTCATCTTTCAATTCAGCAAGCTCTCCTTCGTTTCGCCTGATTTCCATGGACATACTCCTTAAAATAAAAATATTTTCAAATACTAATATTTATTTGCAAATTAATTATAACCGCCCTGAAATACCGCCGTCTTTACGTATTCTCCAGAAGTGAATCATCATCAATGCTGCGGCTATCAGTGGTATTGCGACACAATGCCATACATAAGCCCGTAACAAAGCGGGGGCTCCTATCGTTGTTCCTCCAATCAAAGCAAAACGGATGTCATTGTTTATTGTCATACCCAATAAATTTGCAAATGGTCCCTCATAACCTAAAAATGGTGTTGCTCTCCCCATATTCATACCTACTGTGATAGCCCAATATCCAAGCTGGTCCCAGGGCAGCAGGTATCCTGTAAAACTCAATAAGAATGTTAGTAATAATAATAACACTCCTATCACCCAGTTAAATTGCCTGGGTGCTTTATATGAACCTGATAAAAATACACGCAGCATGTGTATACTCACCGTAATCACCATGGCATGTGCACCCCATCTGTGGGTATTCCTCAATAACCTTCCATAAGGTACCACATGCATCAAATCCGCAATATCCGCATAAGCTTTGTTTACATCAGGAGTATAATAGTACATTAACAAAATTCCCGTAACTAATTCAAACAGGAATACAAAGAAAGTAATACCGCCCATACACCAGGTAAAACGGATTTTTGTACCATGCTCCCGAACCTGTGTCGGATGCAAATGCAGCCACACATTGCTTATTATTATAAGGGCCCTGTTTCTGGTTATAAGGGCCCTGTTTCTGGGAGTATCTTTGAAACCATGGCGAAATACAGTCCTCCAGATTTCATTTACAGAGACCATTAACTTCTTTTTTAGATCCGGGATTTTCATTTGTTTATCCTTTCCTTCGCACTACCTTTACTTTATATCCACATTAGTTATAGAAATCTATTCTCTTAATACTCGCTGTTTCCCAGCTTTTTATTAATTTCTTCATTAGGTTCCCAAAGCACACGTTTCATGGTTATTACACTTACAGGACAATCCTTGCAATTACCGCAACGAATGCATTTGTCAGAATATTTTATTACAAGGCCGTCTTCACTAACCGAGGGCGCGTACACTTTAGTTTCATCTTGTGCATCCACCACCCTCAGCGCTCCCATCGGGCATACCAAGGTGCATCTGCCGCAGAGGATGCAGTCTTTTGTCTCCACATCAATAGTAAGGTTACATTTAAGGCAACGTGAAGATTCTATCTTCACTTGTTCCTCAGTAAGGCCAAGCTCTACCATATTAAATGATCCTTGCCTCTCTTCTGCGGGTAACATCGGCATCTCTGTGCGAGGAACTGTGTCATAGTTTGCTTCACGTGAGTTGAATTTGCCATCTGAAAGCGTAACCCAAACCTTCTTCTTAGGTTCTCGAAGATCTTCTCCTCTTATATATCTATCGATGGATCTTGCGGCCTGTGTGCCATTTCCAATTGCTTCGATTACTATCCTGGGACCGTAGGCAATATCACCGCCAGCAAAAACACCGGGTCGCGTAGTTGCAAGAGTTTCATCATCAATCTTTATTGTGCCTCGCGGTGTTACCTTTATCTCAGGGTGTCCGTCCAGCCAGGATGTGTCAGCAGTCTGACCAACCGCAAGTATCACTGAATCTGCTGAGATAGTACTTTCACTACCTTCTATAAATGTAGGATTAAACCTGCCGTTACTATCAAAAACAGATTTAACATCTATAGTTTCCAGTCCCACTACCCTGTTATTTTCTAAAAGGATTCCCTTCGGGCCTTTAGACGGATGAAGTATTACACCCTCTTCCGTTGCTCCATCTACCTCATGCTCGTGTGCAGGCATCTCTTCTTTAGATTCCAGGCATACAACGTGTACCTCCTGCGCTCCCAGACGAACAGCCATTCGTGCACTATCCATCTCTGTATTCTCATAGCCAAGATCATATCCAGGGGTCTGAGAAAACCGTGCAGCAGTTCTCGCAGTATCCATTGCAACGTTTCCGCCACCAACTACCACCACCTTCTTTCCCAGACTTCTAAAAACGCCAAGACTCACTTGTTTCAGAAATTCAAGGCAATCCAGAACCCCCTCTCCGTCTTCCCCGGGAATCCCGAGCTTTCTTACCTTTTGAGCGCCTGCAGCAATAAATACAGCTTTGTATCCCTGATCGAATATATCAGAAATCGTCATTCCCGGACTTCCAATAGGGGTGTTTGTTCTTATCTCAACACCCCTTGCTCTTATATTATTTACATCAGACATAATCTGCTCACGAGGGAGCCTATATGACGGGATCGCCCACATCATCATTCCGCCTACCACAGATTCTTTTTCAAAAACAGTTACATTGTATCCCATGCCTGCAAGGTTGTTAGCGGCCGTTAATCCGGCAGGGCCGGCTCCAATTATGGCAACCTTTTCTTCTTTTCGTTTTATATTTGGAGGAGGAACATTTATTTTGTTTTTGTAAATATGGTCTGTGACAAATCGTTTTAAATTGTCAATTGCCACCGGGTTGTCAAAATCACCACGTTTACACATCGACTCACATGGGCGTGCGCATATATATCCACAAACGGCAGGAAACGGATTGGTTTCCAGCATTAATTTGTATGATTCCAGATATTTACCTTGATTAATCAGACGTATGTAACCGGGCACGTCCATGTGTGCAGGGCACCGATGTTGGCAGCGAATATTTTGCTCTAACCAATCAGAATCGAGTTGCACCCTTTCGACTTGTGTCGGAATAGTTGTTTGTTCCATAAACCTGTTATCTGTCTATTAAATTCTAATTTGCGATTTAGGAATTCAGGAATTAGAAAATTCCTCAATCCATTTTTATACAATTAACTCAGTTTCTGTCGGTACAACCTTACTTTTGTTCACAATCAATCTGCCGCTGTGATCAACAGACATTTCAAAATGAGCTAAAGGTCTTGGTGCAGGGCCGGCAAAGTTTTCACCTGTTCGATAGTACTTACTTCCATGACACGGACACTCAAAGATACCCTTAGCCTTAGAGAATTCAACCGCACATCCCAGATGTGTGCATACCACGGAAATAGCCTGAAAGATGTTGCCACTGCGTACAATAAATACTCTCCTCTCCTTTAATTTAGTCACTGAAATTTGCGGAAAATCATCGGGTTTTCCTATAGTAAATCTTGGTGAGGGCTCAAAAAGTACCCTGGGATAAAAGAAACCTTTATATCCAAAAATTTGTGACAGAAATCCCAACATTGCGGCAAAAAACATACCCCAGCCAGCCAGAGAAAAAAAATGCCTGCGAGAGAAGCTAAGACACATGTTTTCTCCTGTCTCAGAAGTATTACATCTATCCTGTTTCGTAGTTTCCATAATTATCTCCTACTTTAACCTCTTATACCCCTGTTTTTTCTTTTTCTTCCATTAACTGCGCTATAACTTAGGCTTCCATTGGTAAGTTATATAGGAATGAAAGTATCGTGTGCCAAAGTCTTACGTATATAGAATCGGTAATTGTATTTCTGAAATAAATTCAATCTCAATAATTAATCTTCAATTAGATTTGTTTGAAAAAAGTACTATCTTAAAAAAAAGTATTCAAAAATACAATAGTTTTTTTCAAATCTAAAAAAATAGTTGAAATTCTCTAAACTTTGCTATGAATTTATTATATCACAAAAACAATGTGTTCATTGCAAATACTGCGAGCGGATCTACATCAAATAAGCCATTACCCTGCCAGAGAATCGTATCAATAAGGAAGCCCTGAAGCAAAGTCTCTAAACCTCATTTTAGAGGATCCGGCCCCATAATTGATAACATTATAATGAAAGACCGGGATATGAGGCTCATTTATTTCTTTACAAATTCCACGTAAAATAGTAGATTTAAGGCTTCTGAAGATGTTTAGATTGAGTATAGTTTTGAACTGTAATACTCATGACACTTCTGACCTGTTCATGGGCTATTTCAGCAATTATGAAAAGGAATAAATTACGATACCTGTATATAAGTTCTTTGTGAAATTAAATGTAAATGGTAAAACTCAACCCATTATGGGAAGGTAATCTCAGCAATGCGTCTTCCGGTTGTAAATTTAATTTATTTTAAGAGTACGAAAAGATAGATTAAGAAAGGAGAAATAGTGATGAGTACAAAAAAGAAAATATTCATATTTTTCTTTGTGTTTACGCTGATATCTTTTGGATTATTTTCATCAGCCAATGTTCATGCAGGTGGGGAACTTGGAAAGCTTGCAAATGGCGAGGGGAAATGGGGCAAATTCTGGAAGCCTATCGAGATGTACCGATGGTGGGATCCGGAGCATTATTTTGAAGCTGACAACGCGGTTGAAGGTACATTTTCAGATACGGATTGCATCACATGCCACAAACTAACAACCCCGGGGATTGTTATTGCCTGGAAGGAGAGCAAGCACAGCGGGGCGTTAGTAACCTGTGATAAATGCCATGGTAGTGACCACCAGAAACTTTTTATGCCGACTCCGGATACATGCGGAACCAAAGGCTGTCACGCCAAACAGGTTAAACAATTTAAATCTGAAAAGGATTCAGGGCATCCCGCTCATGCGAGGGCCTTTCATCCGGACGTAGTTGAAGCGGGATGGCAGATCAGCAAACCTCAGCCTGAGGTTGCCGGCTGTGCACAGTGTCATTCTATTGAAAATAAATGTGATGCCTGTCATTTCAGGCACACTTTCAAGGCTTCCGAGGCCAGGAGGCCAGAGACATGCGGATATT
>Ga0208894_1002217_pt1 | contig 10758 bp, 10 predicted proteins | sample ETNtaG_12_FD_185752 | JGI IMG/M metagenome (GOLD analysis project Ga0208894, IMG submission 185752) | Marine microbial and viral communities from oxygen minimum zone, Eastern Pacific Ocean - ETNP201306SV49 (SPAdes) (version 2) | ecosystem: Environmental > Aquatic > Marine > Oceanic ... | reverse complement strand
AATTGATATGAGTCATTTCACGTGAAATTTTTGGCGCTCGCGTCATGAGTGTATCATCTTGGGATATCCCAACGTTTTTTCCCAATTCAATGTCATTTAGCGACTCAAGTAATAGGGCTGAACCTAATTCAGATAATTTACTTGAAAGGGATTCATAATCATCGCCAATATCTATAGGAGTTTGTTTTTGATGAATAATTTTTCCTGTATCAACTTTTCTTTCTATAAAAAAAGTAGATACTCCCGTTTCATGATCTCCATTCATTAACGCCCATTGTATTGGAGCGGCTCCCCTATATTTTGGTAATAGGGATGCATGAACATTAATAGATCCAATTCTAGGAATATCAATCATTAATTGGGGAAGAATTCGATAAGCCACAACAACATTTAAGTCAGCATTTAGATCTCTCAAACGAGAATGTAAATCTGGATCTTTCAATAAGTTAGCTTGAATTAAATTTAGTCCTTTTTCAATTGCAAATTGCCCTACGGGTGTATGAGACAATGTTTTCCCTCGCCCCATACGCTTTTCAGGATTTGATATAACAGCCACAACTTCGTGTGAACTTTCTAGAATTGCATTTAATGAAGGAATTGCAAATGCAGGATTTCCCATAAAAATTATTCGCATGGATTAATTCCCTCTTAAATACTTTAGATTAAAAATTATACCTTGTTAAGGTCTGTCTCGTTTTACTTTCTTCTTTTGATTGAGCTTCTATATCCTTCAATTCGGATTGAATGAACATTTTATCAATTTCTTGAATCCGGTCCACAATAAAAACTCCATTCAAATGGTCTATTTCGTGCTGAATGGCTCGGGCAGCTAAACCAGAGAAAGTTTTTCTACTCCACTCACCATTTTGAGATTGGTATTTAAAATCAATTGATTCTGGACGGGTAACATTTAATGTTACTCCTGGAATAGATAAACATCCTTCATCATAATCACATTCACCTTCACTGCCTACTATTTCACCATTTATAAAAATAAATGGTTCTTCGACTTCTTCAGTATGAGATATATCAATAATGAATAAATGTAGGTTTAAACCAACTTGATTTGCTGCAAGTCCAATCCCATCTGCTTCATACATAGTATCAAACATATCATCGAGTAATCGTTCGATACCATTAAACTGCTTAACAGGTTTACACTTTTTTCTGAGGATAGCATCCCCATAATGGACGATATCCATTACTGCCATTAATTTTGGCCTTCTAAGTCCGTTGAAGATACTTTTTCGGCTAATCCAGCAATACTAGATTTATTGACGGTCAAGTTTGTTGTTTTATCCACATTTAGTAATACAATGCGACCTTTTTCTTTAAATCCTGAAATAGAGCCATAGACTCCACCGATAGTAACAACTTTATCCCCTTTACTTAAATTATCCAACATGGATGATTTTTCTTTTTGTTTCTTAGCTTGGGGCCTTATCATTAAAAAATAAATAATTCCCATGATAAGAATAAATGGCAAAAAGGCTACTATGCCACCACTTCCTTGCCCTGGCTGAGCTGCTCCAAATAATAAATCCACAATATTCTCCTTTAAATTAGTCTGAAAATTACCTTTAGATTCAGAATAACCCAATGATTCAGAGAATTGATTTTAAATCCTTATTTTTGGTCAGGAAAACTAATTTCAAATGTTGTGCCTAAACCAACCGAAGAATCCAATACTTTAAGTTGTCCGCCATGGATATCTTCTATGATTCGTTGAGTTAAAGATAATCCTAGACCCCACCCTGTTTTTTTAGAACTGAATCCTGGCCGAAAAACATTTTTCCAATCTTTTTTCGGTATACCACACCCATTATCCTTAATCTGAATATGTACTCTATTATTTTCCTTTATTAAGGAAACAGTTATGAGCCCTTCATCACCTTCAATAGCATCTATTCCATTTCGAATAATATTTTCTATAGACCAAGCAAGTAAGGATCCATTTGCGAATATTGGTACCTCAGATGATATATCATTTTTCAATTGGACACTTTTTCCAAGTGAAGGTAATCTTTTCTTTAAATATCCTATAACACGATCTACATTTTGGGATAAATCAATCCATCCCATTTCTGGCTCTGATCCCATTTTACTAAATCGTCGACTAATTTGTTGAAGGCGATTGAGATCTAATTCGATTTCAGGTATTATTTCTTCAGTTTTTTCAGGATGTTCTTTTAACCATTCGACCCAACCCAATAATGCAGAAAGAGGCGTTCCTAATTGATGTGCTGTTTCTCTTGCCATACCCACCCAAATATGTCTTTTTTCGCTATTACGAATAAATGAGAAACCAGTGAAGCCCAAGAAAATAAAAAGAGCAACCGCAATAATTTCCAAATAGGCTAACCATTGTAATTGATGAATAAGGTCAGAATCACCATAATGCAAATGACCAAAGATTATTTTATTTTTTGAATTTATGTCTACAAACTCTAATGGTATTGGACTCGTTTGAGCATCCATTTTGACAAGGAATTTATTTCGATCTTTATTTGAAAGTACGTGATCAGGAAGATTACGCCATGACTGTGGTTCACCATCCAAACTTGTTTGAATGATTGGGAACTGAACTTTTTGAATAATATTTTCAAAAACAAAATCAAGATTTGAATCATCTGGCTGTGACACAGTATTTGCAATGATTTCAGCATAGAGAGTAACAATTTGCCTACTATCAACACGCAGACGGTTTACAAGGGATTGAGTATAAATGAGTAAACTGGAAATTAATATAATACCTAGGATAAATAATCCAGCTTTTATATTCCCAGTATGACGATATTGTTTCATTATTTTTTTATTATCCTTAGTAAGGAATCTCTATTAAGGAAGAGTAACCCTACTAAAGTCCCAAAAAATGATATTCGCGATATTAAACGAATCCATTTCCACTTTTGATCATCATATTTCATAATAACATGATGATTTCCCGATGAGATAACAAGAGATCTTAACACATGATTCGTTTGATAAATAGCAGTCTCAACATCATCCACAAATGCTTTCCAACCTGGTTTATAATATATTTCAGATAAAACAAGTAGGCCACCTTTTTCACTATTAACATTTAAGATAATTTTATTTTCTTCTATTTGTTCTATCAATACTTCATTCATACCCTCTTCGAAAGTCAATTGCCCATCATAAGCAAGAATTACTGCTTGATTCTCAGGTGAAAACGTTGGCTGTAAAACAGTCATCAATGATGATTCCTGATCTTCAACAGGTATTATGGAATTTACCATCCAAGCACGATGTAAATAATTTGGATTTGGTAGTAATCGGCCTTTATCAATTACATATCGTATATTTAACATATTTTGAACAGCTGGTGAAAATTCAACTTTCCCATCTCGTGTGCTTGCATCCATTAAGTCTTGATAATGTCTTAGCTTTAATGGCCTATATCCTCCGACGCTTTCCAATCCATAATATCCATACCGGTTAGAAGAAAAGTCATCTTTTGGATAAATTCTAAATGGTTCCGATTTATATTCATTTTTAAGAAATTCTATGCCTTGATTAGTTTGAAACTGTTTGCTCATTTCAATACTTGGCTTTAAATGGAGAAATTCAGAATCTATAAGACCAAGATCTAAAACAACTAGCCCAACTAATGCTGCGCCAGTTATTGTATGTGTGATTTTTTTCTGACATCCTGCCCAAATAATAGCAAGGGATGCTCCTGATATGCCTAAAGCAACCATAAACCCTTTTTGAAAGAGTGCAGCACGTGTTTCACGAATAGAATTTATAATTTGAGCATTATATCTGCCCATTTCCCCTTCTTTAAAGAAGGATAATAATGATTCGCCACCCATAAAAAGCAAAAGAGATAAACCAATAAATGTGCCAAAAATATAATAGGCTTTGTTTAATACTCTTGAAGGATTGTCATTGATATTATTCATTATTCGATTGAATCCAACAGCACCCAAATAACTCATCATGAAAGGTATGGTCATATAGACCATAGATGGGACACGAAATTTGCTGAAAAAAGGTGCCCAATTAAAAAAAGGAGAAAAAAGAATTGGGAAATGGTTACCGAATCCAATAATTATAGCCAAAAGAGAAACAATCCACATTGACCATTCAAATCGATTTGGCTTTTTAATATACGCGCCCAACAGCGCAATTAATAAAACAAGTATACCAAAATAATGAGTCGATTGCGTAAATGGCATATAACCCCAATATGAAGCTGATTTTATATCACGAGTGGGGTAATTCTGTAATCCATAATAATAGGGATATAAAAAAGAAATTGTTTCTGATGGATGAAAGGACCATTGGGTTGCCTTTTCCCATTTCATTCCTGATTTTGTTTCATTTGTTTGGTCTAAAACTGAAGAAGATCCACGATTTGAATATTTATTAAATTCAAATACTGACACATAAGGATCTCCCACCATTGTTAATGCTAATATTACACTTGCAATTAATCCTCCAAAACTTTTGCTAAATGATATAATATTCCAGGATTTGTCTACAATTGATTCTCCTTGCAACCATACAAGCCTAAAACCAATTAACATCCATGTATAATACACAACTTGTGGATGATTGGACCACATTTGGAATGCTGTAAAAAGACCTAGGGTTAAAATTGATTTTATTGAATATTTTTCTATCACTTTTTCAGAAGCCATAAAAACCCATGGTAACCAGGCAAAAGCTAGAATTTTATTATTGTGCCCTGCATTAATCAATCCAAAGCTATATGGGGTTAAAGAAAAAATGAGCCCACCTAAAGTGGAAGCCCACTCATTTATTTTCTTTCTTCTGAGGAAAGAAAATACACCCAATCCTGCTAAGGTAAAGTAGAACCAAAAGCGTAATCCTTGATTAATAAATATTTTAGACAAGAGAGCTTTTGTTGGGTCTCCCGGTGTATAAATATATCCACCATAAGAAGGCATACCTGAGAATAAATTAGGAAACCAATGTGGCATTTCATCTTGTTCGCTAATCCATTGTTTAATGGGTTCATGAGCAACCATATCTCCAGCCAATGGAATTTCATTTAATAATATTAATTTGTAAAACAGAACAAAAATAATTAATGGAATTAAAATCCAAATTCTATTTTTCATATTGTTGTCCATTTTTTGCACCATATTGCTTCGCTGACTCAAGATTTTCATAATGATTTTTATCTCTTGATTTTATTTTTTCTCCAACTTTCGCTCCAATTACTTCCATTGGAGCAATTTGACCTGAGATTGTTGCTCCAGCTCCAATTATGGCACCATCACCTATAGTTGTTCCAGGAAGAATTGTAACATTTATGCCAATCCAAACATTTTTACCTATTGAAACTTTCTTAAATCGAAATGTATCATCATATGGAAGACGTTCTCCTTCATAATTATGACTGTGAGTGTATATAACAACATTCCTTGCAAAATGAGTATTATCGCCGATGGATAAACCTCCTTCTGCCTTAAAAAATGCATTTTCTCCAATATGCACATTGTTTCCAATATCAAGGTTGTTTAATCCTGTGATTTTACTAATACCATTAAATCTAACATTTATACCAATAGATTTTGAACTACTTGAATACTTATTCGCCAGATAACTGTGTATTAATTTATTTTTTACTTTATTTAAAAAATAAAGTATTCTCCCAAGAAAAATCATTTTTTTACTCGCTTAAGGATTGAATATGATGTGAAAGTGTATGTTATGTAGAATAAAGATGAAACAATTGTTAAAGCCCACAACTGTATATTTGGTGTCGAATGCCAATATTCCATAGCAACATATTTTACTAATACTGAAATTACAATAAGTAGGAATCCAATTTCTTGTCTTCTAACTAATGAGAATGTGGTACTTATGGGTAAATTAATAAATTGGAAAAATAACCATGGAATCATTATTTGCATAAATACACCCGCTTGTGACCATTGTGACCCTAATAGAACCGTTACTAGAGTCGGGCTAAATATTAAAATAATTATGGCGGGAATAATTCCAACTTTCACTACTCTTCTAACAGTTTGGTTAAATATTTTTAATATACTTTTTTCCCCTTTATGAATAGCTGAAGAAGCAGATTGGTAATAGACTCTTCCAACTGATCGGCTTATTAAATTCATCGGCATAGTTATCATTTTATTTGCCATCATATAAAATCCAACAATTTCTGGGGAAAAATATGCTGAAAGCATAAATACAGGAAGTTGCATCGAAAAAGTGTTTAAGAGTGCCATTGGTGCATTAATCATTGGGAATTTTTTAAATTTCATTGCCTGATATAATGCATATCGAATTTTAACAAATCTAATAGAGACATTTGACTTTAGATACATGATTATTGCTACGATTCCGTTTCCTGCTAAGTATGCATATAGTAAACCAGAGAAATCCGGTGACACCAAACCGTAGGCTAAAGATACACCCTGAATAATTGCCACTTGAAGAATTCTATATTTTGCCATTAATCCAAAAGACTTATTTCTCATATAAACATAATTCATCAACTCAAATCCGCCCCCAAACAATACAGCAAAACTTATCCACCAACGGTAGACGGATAAATGTCCTGCATCAAAAAGGTTTAATATTGGTTTACCAAAAAAATATAATGTAATAAAAAGACCTGAACTAATAATGATGAGGAATAAGAAAGAAATTAAAAATAAGGCATCTGAATCAGATTTATTTTTCGGCAACGGAATAGTCATTTCATATTTTAGAGTTGATATGACAGTAATAATGAGAGCAACAGAAAGTAACAGCTGAAATTGCCCAAAATCATCAACTGAATATAGTCTGGTTAAAATGGGTAAAAATAACACTGTAATTACATTTGCGGATGCCGTTCCAGAAACAAGTTTAGCCACATTTTTATTAAACTCACTTTTTAGGATATGAGAGCGTACCCACTTAATCATTTGATTCCCAAAAATTATATTTAATACCTAATGGAGTAATTCCTTTTAATTTTTCTTTGTCTTCAATTGACCAATCTTTCCACTTCGGAAAATCATTTTGAATCTGTCGATTTGTTGGCTTTGCAATAAGTGCTTTTATCATAGAATCACCTAGTAATTCATGATTTATAAATTCGCATATATGATTATATACTTCATAATTGTTGAATAAATCTTCAGATTTGAGAGTTAATACTCTTTTACTATCTATATTTTTTTTTGCTGATTCTATAATGTCATTCGTTTTATTCCATAACCATCCAATTTTCTCAATATCTGAAAATTTGTCCCATGTATCATATATTATATCTGATCGTAAAGGTGTAAGTCTAGCATCATCATTTTCATTACTTTTATAATAATTACGACGAATCCCACTCCTCACAAATGCGCCTGGATGTCGAATAAGATGAATAAACTTAGCTCTCGGAAATAAATCACTTAATGATTCCATAAAAAAGGAAAGTCTATTATTAGTTTCCACAAACCTAACATCTTCTAAAAATGTTTTTTTCAGTAAATCATATCTTGCATTTAAATATGCCATTTGAATTGCTTTTATACTATTTGTCCCTAATTCGTAAGCTAATTTTGATCCGTAAAACATTCTAGGTCGCGGCTCGTGATGCACAGATCCGACATTTGAAGCATTCATTAATTTGACTAATAGTTCACTACCGGCTCTTCCTGTTGATACGACATATACTGGATTCATATTAGTAAACATTTTTTCCGGCAATGAATTGTAATTCGAAATGGGCTTTTTTATTTTATAACGTTCTTCGATAAAGTAAGATTTCACATCCTTTATTGAAATATCTCTTAAACGTTTTCCTTTTTTTCTCATACGATTATTGAATTAAATATATTTGCTAGTGTTTCTGTCTGATTTTTACGGTTGAACTTTTCAATAGATGAATAATCAGAATGTTTCTTTGATTCTAATTTTGAAAAGTCTATTTGTCCATTTATGGGGTACGTATGTTCATAACCCGATATTTTCATAAGCCTAGATGCATCTGAATCTGGATTTCCTATAAGGATAATCTCCGAACGGCTGGCAAAATATTCAAATAATTTTCCTGGTATTATTCCTGAATTTTTTTCACAATCTGGAATTACAAGAAATAGATAATCAAATTCTTTCATTTTTTCAATCACTTTATCATGATCCATATATGATAATTTTTCATAGAAGCCACTTAATCCGTGAGTCTGAATCGTTTCTTCAATATCTGGATGAACAGATCCAATGCATTTTATTAAAATAAAATTCTCTTCTTGTAACTCATTATAAGTTTTTATGGATTGAATTAATCCAAAAGGATTTTGAGATTTTGACAAGGAACCTATATGACCAATCGTAACATTATTGGATGTATATATTTTTTCACTTATTGCCATAAAATCTTCAGAATCAAATCCATTATAAATAATAGTCGATTTAGATTTTATGGGCCAATGTGAATCTAATAATTTTTGAAACCCAGGGCTAACAACAGTTAAATGGTTACATTTTCTCAAAACACTCTTCTCAAGTTGAGAATCCAAAAATGATATGAGTGCATTTCGTGGATTTTCTTGATAGTAAAACCGATCTGTCCAGGGATCTCGAAAATCACATACCCATGGTATTCCCGATTTTTGCGCTAAAGATTTCCCGATTAAATGAACGGTGTGTGGTGGACTTGTTGAAAATATTAAATCAAACTGATTTGTTTCAATCATTTTTTGCCCTTTTGCGACAGCTGCCCAATACCATCCAATTCGTCCGTCAGGAATTATCATGTGAATACGAATCCATCGTGTAAGTTTCGAGAAAAAAGTTTCACCTTCTTTGGAACTCATTTGATGTGATGATACCTTTTTCTTCCCTGTTAATAGTTTAAAAAGGGCGAAAAAGGAGAATCCCTTAGCTGACTCGACCGGTATGTGAGATATTTCATCAATAAAGGATTTATCCATAGCTGGATATTCGCCATTTTTTACTGTTAGAATAGTAGGCTCCCACCCAAATTGTGGTAAGTATTTACAGAATTTTACAATTCTTTGTACACCAGGGCCTCCACTTGGTGGCCAATAGTATGTAATAATTAAAACTTTTTTCATTTATTAGTTATGGAATCTATTGAATGAATACACCTAGAAAAGGTTCAAATAATATTTAATATTTTTCAAGTGATTTCGGGGGTAACATGATAATTTCCAGCCATCTTAATTGAGGAAATTTTATGAATCATAATTGGATTTTCCATATCTATTAATTTATCCAATATTCATTGAATATCCTTTCATCTTATCACAGTTAATAATTAAAATAAAAAATAAATATTATGGTTAATATAGCACAAATCGGCGTTGGGTATTGGGGCCCAAATCTTTTAAGAAACTTGGTTTCTAATACAAATGTAAATCTTACCACTGTGGTCGACCTTTCTGAAGAGAGAAGACACTTTGTTGAATCCCATTACCCCAGTGTTCAAACAACAGATAATGTTGAAGATATTTTTAATAACCCTGAAATTGAAGCGGTTGTTATATCCACACCAGTTGAAACACACTATGACTTGGCTATTAAAGCTTTAAATGCGGGTAAACATATCCTGGTTGAAAAACCTATGGCAACAACATCCGATGAAGTGAATGCCATCCATAAATTAGCTACGGATAAGAATTTAGTCGCAATGGTTGGGCATACTTTTCTATTCAATAATACTGTGCGCACCATAAAAAAACTGATTGATGATGGTGAATTAGGCGAAATCCGCTATATTTATAGTCAAAGAGTTAACTTAGGAAGAATTCGCTCTGATGTTGATGCTCTATGGAATCTCGCTCCTCATGATATTAGTATTATACAATATTGGTTAGACGAACCTAATCCAGAACAGGTGGACCGTCATGGAATGAGTTTTGTTCAAGATGGAATTGATGATGTAGTTTTTATGAATATTAAATATCCCAATAATGTGATGGCTAACATTCATGTGAGTTGGCTTGATCCAAGAAAAATTAGAAGAATGACTGTTGTTGGTTCAAAAAAGATGGTTTTTTATGATGATATTGCTCAAAATAAAATAACAATCTTCGATAAAGGAATAGATCGAATGGCAGTTCTAGGAGAAAACATGGATTTCGATAATGGGAATACATTTACCTTTCAACATAGATCTGGTGATGTTTTAATGCCAAAAGTGAATTGGATAGAACCATTAAAAACTGAAATCACACATTTTGTTGATTGTATTCAAAATGGAACAAAATGTATTACAGATGCTATGCATGCTGAAAAAGTGGTCCGAATCTTAGAAATGGGGTCATAATAGAATTATGATTAGTAATACTGCCATAGTTAAAGATACTCATATTGGTTCTGGGACTAAAGTCTGGGAGTTTGCAAATGTATATGGAGCCCAGATAGGGAACAATACAACGATTGGTTCCTATGTTGAGATTCAAAATAATGTAACAATCGGAAATAATGTAACTGTATCGTCTCATACATTTATTTGTTCTTTAGTCACTATTGATGACAATGTTTTTATTGGACATGGTGTTATGACTATTAATGATTTACATCCACCCTCATTCCGCCGAACGGGTTCAACAGATCAATGGGAAAAAACACATATAAAAAAAGGCGCTGTTATTGGTAGCAATTCAACATTACTACCTGTAACAATTGGGGTAAATGCTGAAGTAGGTGCTGGATCCGTGGTTACAAAGGATGTGCCTGACAATGCAATTGTTGCCGGGAATCCTGCAAAAATCATTAGGATTAAACCTGAAGAATAGTCTA
>Ga0208894_1002209_pt1 | contig 10803 bp, 7 predicted proteins | sample ETNtaG_12_FD_185752 | JGI IMG/M metagenome (GOLD analysis project Ga0208894, IMG submission 185752) | Marine microbial and viral communities from oxygen minimum zone, Eastern Pacific Ocean - ETNP201306SV49 (SPAdes) (version 2) | ecosystem: Environmental > Aquatic > Marine > Oceanic ... | reverse complement strand
TAGTATTTCCAGATGAAGGGCATGGATTTAGTAAAAAGAAAAATCAAATTACTTCAAATGAAACTATACTCACTTTCCTAGATAAATATTTAAAATAGAAGAAACAAATTAAATGAAACGCCTCTGGCTCAAATAGCCGTAATTAATGTGGTTACAAAATAATTATACTGTCTCATTCTGTGGATTCATTGGAGTATGTATCGGGTATTTTACTGGTCATCAAGAAATTTGTATAATGATTGGTGTGGGAATTGGTATACTAATAAGAATTGTACAAAGTAAATCTAAATGAAACGCCTCTGGCTCAAATAGCCTCCTCACGGGGGCTTTTTTGTTTATAAAAGAGACACCCACATTGTTGGGTGATTATTGTGTAATTTTTAGTATGAAGCGTCGTGATTTTTTTAAAATAGCCGCTGGAACGGTTGCCGCAATGGCTTCAAAAAACGTGTGGGGGCAAGTGCCAACTCGACCAAATATTGTTGTTATCGTAGTTGATGATATGCGTTTCGACGAATATGGATCGGGAGGACATCCTTATCTTAAAACCCCTCATATTGATGCCTTAGGGGCCTCAGGAGCAACCTTTACAAACGCATATCATACAACCCCTTTATGTTCGCCAAACAGGGCAAGTATTTTAACGGGGCAGTATACATCCAAACATGGCGTTTTGGACAATTCTTCCAGATCCCTAGCCAGTCATAAACTCCATACTTTTGCTCAAGAGCTCCAAAAATCAGGGTATGAAACTGCCCATGTTGGCAAATGGCACATGGGGAACGATGCCTCCCCTCGGCCTGGATATGATTATTGGGTAAGTTTTCAAGGACAAGGGAAATCATATGACCCAGACTTATATGAAGATGGTAGAATCCATAATGTAAAAGGATATGTCACTGATATTTTTACAGACCGGGCTATAGATTTTATTTCCAGAGAGCGAGATAAACCGTTTATGGTTTATGTTGGACACAAAGCAATTCATCCTGAAATTCAACAAAAAGATGATGGTGGGGTTAATTTAAAGGGCGGTAAGAATTTTATTCCAGCATCAAGGCATAAAGGCCATTATAAAGATAAAGTTTTTCCAAGAAGGCCAAATTTTGGTATGTCCGATAGTGTCCGGAAAAATAAACCTGTTTTAGCAAAGGCAGTGGATTTTAAGAATAGTGATGAGATTCAAAACTCTTTCGGAAAGGAAATTTTAGATGGATTAATTTCTGAGGAAACCATTCAGAGAAGAGCTGAAATGATGTTGGCTGTTGATGAAGGTGTAGGACGTATGATCGCAACTCTTGAAAAAAAAGGTTTGAAGGAGAATACGGTTTTTGTTTTGATGAGCGACAACGGTTATTTCTTTGGAGAACATGGTTTAAGTATTGAGCGAAGATTGCCTTATGAAGAAGCTATTAAATGCCCGCTCATTATTTCTCATCCCGTTTCTATTGAAAAAGACACGAGAATTGATGACTTTGCTTTATCAATCGATATTGCACCAACAATTTTAAATGCCACAAAAACAAGTATTCCAAAGCGGGTGCAGGGCAGGTCACTTTTGCCACTCTTACAAGGAAATAAATCAGATTGGCGCAAGTCTTTTTTAGTGGAATATTTTGCAACAGAAAAACCTTTCCCTTGGACCCATAATTTGGATTATAGGGTGGTTAGGCTAGGACAGTATAAATATATTAGATGGAATAAAGAAGATGATGGCCATGAGCTTTATGATTTGAAAAATGATCCCTTTGAGCAGATAAACCTCGCCCTTAATCCAGCTTTTAAAGGAATAAAGGAGCAGGCTCTTAACGAAATGGAGAGTTTGGTAGTTGAATCTTTAGGGTTTTGAACACAAAATTTAATTGGGGAATTATTGGCACTTGGTCCAAATCACTTTCAAATAAGCTGAAAATGACGAGGTGGTAACGTAAGTGGTGGTAACAAACAGTAAAATGTCAGGTTTCACGATGAGGAATTAGAACAGAGTGCCTCCCTTACAAGGAGGAAGTCGGGGGTTCGACTCCCTCATCGCCCACCCTCATAAACCCTTGTTTCACGACAGGGGTTTTTGTTTATCTATTTGTTCAGATTTAATCAGACTTATACCTAACATATACTTAAAATAGCCTCCTCACGGGAGCTTTTTTGTTTATACCAAGTACAGGCTCACACCTTTTTACCTATCGGCTCTTATAATTTCTATGTAATTTCCTGTATGAAACGCCTCTGGCTCAAATAGCCTACTCATGGGGGCTTTTATGTTTATATAAAAAGCGCCCATATTGTAATATAATTTTATGTAAGTTTTTGTATGAAAATTTTCTTGGTTTATCTGAAAAGTCTGGCCATTTTTACGACGATGTCTATTTTATGTGGTATTATATGTATTGCAGAGGCTCATCCCAGGCACACTAATTCTTTGATGGCTGAACTCAATGATTATATTCCTGCGCTGCAAAAGCTTAAAGAAAGTGACGCTGAAGCCGAAAAACTGTTCACATTATTGCTCAATGTTCGTCAGAGGTCATGGGATATCAGAAAGAATATCGACGATAACGATCTTAGAAACGATTCTGCTGAAATCGTTAATGCTGTTAAAACTGCTAAGGATGAGCGAGCCAAACTTCTCAAGGCCTGCAAAGAATATTTCGCCTCACAAGAAGGTAAACTTTCAACTGCCGTTGTTACGGTTAATGAAAACAATGTGGATATAGATTGGGATGATAGTGTAATACCGGTAGAGCAGTGGTCGCGAAAGATAGTTCTTATTGCAATTAAAAATAATTGCAGCGGTGATGCGCATATAACAATGAAGTCTGACTCCGACAGGCAGATTCTATTCTGGCAAAAAGATATAACACTCGATGTAAAAGATGTGCGTTATACTTTTGCTTATATTGCGCCGACAGTTACCGGGAAAATAAAGAGTAATATCTATATTCTTAAAGACAAGTCACCGCAGGGGAAATTTACTCTTAATGCATTGAGCGTCGAACCTGCCTCTGAAATTCAGGATGAAAAACTCTTTATAAAGTCCATTAAGATACAAGTGCGTGATGCAGAAACATCCCAACCATTGGCAGTAAGAGTAAAGGTTGGTGATGACAACAAAGGTACTGCATACTGGACTCCGCTCAAAGGAACCGCCTATGGGGTTAATCAAGAAAAGAACGGCTTCCATACACGCCTGTGGGATTTTCAGCCTGGACCATACTTTTATATGGATGGATATGCTGAGTTAGGTGTAGCTGCCAACAATAAGACTATAAGGATATACCACGGCTACGAATATATACCTATAGAAATGCAGGTTCCTGCTAACGGTGTAGTGGACGTCATTATGCATCGTTGGGTAGATATGGCGTCAAAAGGCTGGTATTCAGGCCACACACATATCCATACCACTGACATTGGGATGCCGGTACAGTACTCTCATTTCTGGCCCATTGTCGCAAGAGCCGAAGACCTGAAAGTAACAAATATTCTCACACTCAAAGGAGAAAAGCCCGATCCGATATATGCAAACGAATACCCGATGGGTATTGTACCATGGGCAAGTTCTGACAAGTATATTATTACGTACGGACAAGAGTATCGAAGTAATCCTTACGGGCATTTGTGTTTTCTTGGTATTGATAAGCTTGTCGAACCGATTAGCTCCGGGGCACTTGGTGAACTTGCGGGTCCTGATTATCCTCCAAATGCTTTTGCAATTGATGAAGCTAAAGATCAGGGCGGCACGATTGTCGGAGCCCACTTTGGCATTCGCATAATGGACAGTACTGCAATTGCGTCTGGCTATTGGCCTTCAACCAGTTATGAAATGCCAGTAGATGTTGCTCTTGGCAAAATAAATATTGCCGAAATATGGGGCGCAGGGGGACAGATATCTGTATGGTACAAGCTATTGAACTGCGGTTTCAATATTAATGCAACCGCTGGGCCTGACTGGTCAGCTAAAGATACGCCGCGTGTGTATGTTTATCTCGGCAACAAAAGGTTCACTTTGGATAATTGGCTCAAAGGTCTGGAAGAAGGGAAAAGCTTCATTACCTACGGGCCGATGCTCTCGTTTACTGTTGATGGAAATTTACCTGGCTCGAATCTGAACTACGAGTCATACCCTAAGACAATTCATGTTAAAGCTTCCGCTCTTATGCCGGGGAAATTTGTACCTGTCGAGATAATCATCAATAGTCAGGTGGTAGCTAAAGGATTGGATATTGACCAGGATATTGTGCTTGAAGAGAGTAGTTGGATTGCTGCACGATGTGACGGCGGACACAGCAGTCCTGTGTATGTAACATTAGGCGGGCGGGAAAGAGGTTCGTCAAAAGATGCACAGGAATTTATCAAAGTAATAGACCGCTTGAAATATTGGGTTATCACAAAAGGTTTATTTGATACACCGCAGCAAAAGCAGACGGTTTTAGATCTCATACAGCGGGGACGAAAAATTTACGAATCAATAGGCGGTTAAGTCGATTCTTACGCCAGTTTTATTGAAAAATGAAACGCCTTTGGCTCAAATAGCCCCCTAACGGGTTTTTTTGTTTATAAAAGAAGCATCCACATTGTTGGGTAATTTTATGTAATTTTCTATATGAATCGATTTTGGAGAATATTCATTATAATTGTTACATATTCATTTATAATAGCCCAAAATTCAAAATCCTCTTCAGCTGTTCATGATTTAGAAGATAGGGTAATACCTGGCTACGAGGCAGAAACACTCATCGAACACATCCGAACCAATATTGTCACAACACATGCCGTTAGCCAATATACTGTGCGAGTTGGAGCAGAGGTATTAATTAGCGACAGTATAAAAATACTTGAAGGCAAGCGTTTGGGACTTATTGTAAATCATACGAGTATGGTCAAGAACAAGCACCTAATTGACCTGTTGCACACCAATCCTAAAGTAAAGATTCATGCATTATTCAGTCCTGAGCATGGTATTCGTGGTCAGGATGATGCGGGTGCGATTATCAATGACGATATCGATACTAATACTGGGTTACCTATTTTCAGTTTGTATGGCAATGTTAGATCACCCACACCTGCTATGTTAGATTCGGTTGATATTTTGATATTTGATATTCAAGATGTTGGCACTCGATTTTACACTTATATCTCCACAATGGGATTTGCGATGCAGGCAGCGGCCAAAGCTAATATTCCGTTTATTGTGCTTGATAGACCTAATCCTATTGCCGCACTCCACATCGAAGGCTTTGCACTTGAAGCAGCATTTAAATCTTTCATTGGTCTGTACCAAATCCCCGTAACTCATGGGATGACTGTAGGTGAATTGGCAAACCTGATAAAAGGAGAAAGATTGTTGGAAAGCTTAGAAAATTTATTATTGAGGGTCATCCTTGTAGAAGGTTGGCAACGAACTATGATATGGTCAGATCTTAGAATGCCATGGGTTCCCCCAAGTCCAAATCTTCCTTCATTTGAGAGTGCCGTTATCTATCCTGGAACGTGTTTTTTTGGGAGCACATTGGCAACTGAAGGGCGTGGAACTCAATTTCCATTTACCCAAATTGGTGCTTCATGGCTTATAAATGGCCGCGAATTAAGTAATTTAATGAATCAAAAAAATCTTCCCGGGCTTTATTTTGAGCCAGCGAAATTTACGATTAAAAGCATTCCTGCAATGACAGTAAATCCAAGATTTTTGGATGAAACTATGTATGGAATTCGTATTAGGGTCGAAGCAGCAGCAGTAGTGCAACCAATGGCTGCTGGAGTCCATCTATTGCATGCGTTTTATCACTCAGCACCTGATTCTATGAAAAAACATTTCTTTCGTGAACAAGCAATGTTGAATGTTTCAGGTGGGCCAAAATTAATGAACATGATTAAGGATGGATTCCGCCCTGAAGATATTATTAACACATGGAGCATCGATGTTAAGAAATTCGAGTTGAATCGTTTTAAATATTTAATGTACCCATGGTAATATTAAACGCAAAATGCGCATATTTCATTTAGAGTTATCCCAATTAGATTTAAATAATTAAATGAAACGCCTCTGGCTCAAATAGCCTCCTCGCGGGGGCTATTTTGTTTGTTGGACAATTTCTGTGTAATTTCCCGTATGAAACGCCTCTGGCTATCAGTCAGTTATATGGAATACCAGAAATAGCTTCGGGCGGCCAGTATCAGCAGGGATTTACTTTTACCAGATTCAGACCAAGGGCTTTGTTAAGACCCGAAAGATGATGTTGCTAAAATAATGCTTTTGTATTCAATTCAAGCTAATAATATTATTCGAAGAGTCACATCTATACATTAGTTTAAAATGAGTAAAATAAAACCACTAAAAGGTTTGAGTCTTCTTGATATTGCTTTTCTCAATGAGAAAGGGCTTTATCAATGAAGTTCATATTTATGTTAATAATGGTTTTATTATCTTTTAACTCTATGATAATTGCGCAAAAAGTAAACAACAAAGCAATAATATTGGAAGAGTTTGTATTTGATCCTCCTCCATCACCCGAATGCCACGCATCTACAATTGTGGAAACACCAAAGGGATTAGTTGTTGCCTGGTTTGGTGGTACATATGAACGTCATAAAGATGTGGAAATTTTGCTAAGTAGAAAAATTTCCGATAAATGGACGACGCCTATATCTGTAGCAAATGGAGTACAAAAAAATGGTGAACGATACCCATGTTGGAACCCTGTTCTCTTTCAAATACCAGAAGGCCGATTGATTTTATTTTATAAAGTTGGACCTAACCCCAGAGAATGGTGGGGAGTATTTAAAACTTCCGATGATAATGGAAAAAGTTGGTCTGATGCCACAAAATTACCAAAGGGAATCCTTGGCCCAATAAAAAATAAGCCAATTTTATTAAATAGTAGAAGGTTGATTTCACCTTCTAGTACCGAACATGATGGATGGAGAGTTCATTTTGAGATTTCTGAAGATTTAGGAGAAACTTGGAAAATAATTTATCCATTTGAAAATATAGAAAAATTTAATGTAATTCAACCAACGATACTTACATATCACAACAATAAACTTCAGATTCTTTGCAGAAGTAAGGAAGATCAAATTATCACTAGTTGGTCAGAAGATGATGGCATTACTTGGAGCCCCCTAAAAAATACGTCATTACCCAATCCCAATTCCGGGATAGATGCTGTTACTTTAAATTCTGAATTACAATTAATCGTTTATAATCATTCTAAGAAAACTGTAGGAAAATGGGGTGGTCCAAGAACTCCATTAAATGTGGCTGTCTCACAAGACGGAGAGAATTGGAACAAAGTACTAACTCTTGAAGATGGTGAAGGAGAGTATTCATATCCTGCTATAATCCAAAGTAAGGATGGATTGGTGCATATAACTTATACATGGAAAAGACTCAAAATTAAATATGTTGTAGTTGACCCAAAAAAATTGCCATAGTTTATGGATGTTTTTGATTATATAGTATTTTTTGGTTATTTACTTGGCGTAACTCTATTCGGAGCTTCATTTTACAAAAAAAATAAAACTTCGTCAGATTTTATTTTAGGTAACAAAAATATACCTAGCTGGGTTGTGGGCATGTCAATTTTTGCTACCTTCGTCAGTAGTATTAGTTATTTGGCCTTACCGGGCAGTGCTTATTTATCTAATTGGAATGCTTTTGTATTTAGTTTATCTATTCCAGTAGCTTCTTTTCTGGCAGTGAAAGTATTTGTTCCTCTATATAGAAGCGTAAATAGTCCATCGGCTTATACTTTTATGGAAAATAGATTTGGTCCTTGGGCAAGAGTATATGTTTCAATATTTTATTTGTTAACACAATTAATGAGAGTTGGAACAATATTATATTTAATGGGCCTCACCATACATGCAATATTTGAATGGAATATTGTTACTATAATTGTTATTACGGGTATTGCGGTTATGTTTTATACAATCCTTGGAGGAATACAAGCTGTGATATGGACAGACGCAATCCAAGGGATTATTTTAATCGCTGGAGCATTAGTTTGTGCTGGTTATATTTTGTCAAATATGCCTGAAGGCCCTAGTCAATTATTTTCAATTGCTATAGAACAAAATAAATTTAGCTTGGGTAGTTTCAGTCTAGATTTAACTAAATCAACTTTTTGGGTTGTTTTTATTTACGGATTGTGCATTAATTTACAAAATTATGGTATAGATCAAAATTATGTTCAACGTTATATTATTGCTAAAACAGATCGTGAAGCTAAATTGTCTGCTTTCTTTGGTGGTATTCTCTATATACCTGTGTGTTTAATATTTCTTTTTATTGGTACTGGTTTATTTGCTTTTTATCAATCTGGTGCTGGGATTTTACCTTTGGAACTTATGGATGAAACAAAAAGTGATAGAATTTTCCCATATTTTATTGTTACTGAATTACCAAGAGGCATAACAGGGCTTATGATCGCTTCAATCTTTGCCGCAGGCATGAGTACAATCTCAACTAGCTTTAATAGCTCAGCAACTGTATTCTTTACAGATTATTATCAACGTTATTTTAATACTGGAGCTTCGGAAAAAGATGCTATGAGAGTGCTTTATATTTCTTCTTTTGTAATTGGAATCATTGGAATTACAATTAGCATTCTTATGATAAATGTAAAGAGCGCTCTAGATACTTGGTGGAAGTTAGCTTCAATTTTCAGTGGAGGCAGTCTCGGCCTATTTTTATTAGGAGTTTTTTCAAAAAGCAAAAATGTAATTGGATCTGTAATTGGAGTTATCTTAGGACTACTAGTTATTTTATGGTTAACAATTTCACCTCTTTTATCTGATAATGCTTTTGGGAGTCAGTTTCATACTTATTTAATAACAGTATTTGGTACAGCAACTATTTTTTTGGTTGGATTCATTTTTTCTCTGATATATAAAAAGTAATCTCAAGTCAAAGGTTTTTAATTTTAATGGAAATAATAAACAAATATTGGTTAGATTTACTGAAAACCTATTAATAATTTTCATAATAACTAATTTGGTAGGCTAGTCATTCAAAATACAAAAAAATTATCACCATTAAGAGGAATTATTGCTCCAATGATTACACCGTTAAAAGATAATAACACGTTAGATATTGGAGGGCTTGAACGGTTAATAGAGCATATATTAAATGGTGGTGTACATGGATTATTTATTTTAGGGACTACTGGTGAATTTGCAAGTTTAAGTTATTCTATAAAATATGATTTGGTGAAACGGGTTTGTTCTCAAGTAAATAATCGTGTTCCTGTATTGGTAGGTATCACGGATACTTCTTTTGCTGAAACAGTGAAATTAGCGGAGCAAGCAACGGTTTCCGGTGCAGATGCTGTCGTTGTCTCTCCGCCATACTATTTTACAAGTGCCCAACCTGAATTGTTGGAGTATTTTTCACATTTGGTAAAACAGCTTCCACTCCCGATTATTATTTATAATATCCCACTATTTACAAAAATAATGATTGAACCCTCGACAGTTATTGAATTAGCAAGTATTTCAAATATAATTGGAATTAAAGATAGCTCTTCAGACCTAGGATACCTGAGCAGTATACAAAATTTGGTTGAAAATAGACCTGATTTTTCACTATTCGTAGGCATTGAAGAGCTTACGGCATATTTTTTACTTATGGGAGGCCATGGTGGAATAACCGGAGGCGCAAATATGTTTCCAAAACTTTATGTAGATATGTATAATGCTGCCACGGAAAAAAATATTGATAAACTAATGCCATTGCATAAAAAAATAATTGAGGTAAGTAACTCAATTTACCATATCGGAAAATATGGCTCTAGTATGATCAAAGGGATAAAATGCGTTCTTTCTTTAATGGGTATATGCAGTGATTTTATGGCTGAACCATTCCACAGATTTAGACAACCAGAACGTGATATAATCCAAAAAAAATTAAAAAAGATAAATATTGATGGTTATGATAATCAATATGGTTAACAATTAATTTTGACCAATTTATTATTGATATTACTTTTAATATATTTTTCTCAGTCGAGTTCACAGCCCCGAAGAAACAAAGAAGTATATATCTATGTAGAAAGAATGCTTGGTCGGTCCTCAAGTCAGCTATCGTGTTAAGCAAGGTCGTTGGTAACAGCCTCCGTTCAAATTAAGGGGTAAAAATGAAACACCTCTGGGTCAAATAGCCTCCTCACGGAGGCTTTTTTGTTTATAAAAGAGACACCCACATTGTTGGGTAATTTCTGTGTAACTTTCCGTATGAAGCGTCTCTGGCTCATATTATTTGTAATTCCCCTCGTTGCTCAAGATATTAATAAACATAATATATCCCTTGGGATGTTTGATGATAAAACAGGACTCAGTTTTGTTGGTTATACCTATAATATTAGACAGACAGAAATGGATGAGTTTTTTATAGGCGCTGGGACTATGATAGTTGGATTTACAGGCTCTGCAGGATGGAAACATTATTATAAAAAATCAAGGCTTTCTTTTTATTCTGTATTGTCAGGACAAGGGGTTGCGCATATGGGGTTTGCTGGTTTTATGCCAACAATTTCATTTTCATTAGAATATAATTTATCAAAGAGGACTCAAGTAAAAATTGGTGGCATGGGATTGATGCTACTGGGTGGTACTTCGGGTGAAGATGGTGGTGACACTGGTGTTTTGCCTTTTGTTGGTTTGGATTTTCGGTTCTAAATCTAAATGAAACACCTCTGGCTCATATTATTTGTTATGAGCCGAAAATGCCACCTAAAAAATTCACAATACCCATATAATACCCACTTTTTGGTCTTTATATGTCAAAAGATGTCTTTATAAATACAA
>Ga0208894_1002202_pt1 | contig 10830 bp, 10 predicted proteins | sample ETNtaG_12_FD_185752 | JGI IMG/M metagenome (GOLD analysis project Ga0208894, IMG submission 185752) | Marine microbial and viral communities from oxygen minimum zone, Eastern Pacific Ocean - ETNP201306SV49 (SPAdes) (version 2) | ecosystem: Environmental > Aquatic > Marine > Oceanic ... | reverse complement strand
TATACTTATGACATACTTTGGAGTTAATTCCTTTTATATTGTCTTTCATTACAATTGATCTAAATTAAATTTACGATTATTTTTTAAATACTTTGAATATTTAGGATAGGCTAACATTGCCAAAATGCAGACTATTAATACTGTTACTCCTGAATATAAAAAACTGATTTGCTGGTCATCTTTTGCATAAGAATGCAATCCAGCTAAATAGAAATTAACTCCAAAGTATGTCATAAGTATAGTGCCGTAAGATAGTATTGAAGCAATAGTAAAAGCAAATTGACTCTTAAGCTTAGGGATTAATCTCATATGCAGCACAAATGCATAAATCATAATACTAATTAATGCCCATGTTTCTTTTGGATCCCATCCCCAATATCTTCCCCAGCTTTCATTAGCCCACATTCCTCCTAAAAAATTACCAATAGTTAACATTACCAGGCCAATTGTTAGAGACATCTCATTGATTAATATTAATTCTCTAATATTTAATGCCATTACTTCTTTGTTCTTGTTGTTAACCAATATTATTAATATTAATGTCACTAGTCCTAGAATCATACTTAAAGTAAATGGCCCATAACTACCTACAATAACAGAAACATGAATCATTAGCCAATAACTATCAAGAACAGGAACTAGGTTAGCTATTGCTGGATCCATCCAACTCCAATGAGCTACCATAAGTATCATTGAAGTTACAAATGCTGTAGAGGCTATAGTTAGATCACTTCTTCTTCCAAATACAATACCAAACAGCATTGTTACCCAACCTATATATATCATAGTCTCGTATCCGTCACTCCATGGAGCATGGCCAGAAATATACCACCTCCAACAAAGTCCTGCAGCATGTAAAACGAATAGAAAATAAATCGAATATTTAAATATAGAAATGAAGATGTTAATAATTTTTTTATTGTTAAAAATCTGAAACAATAAGGATATAAATAATAAAAATCCTGCATATAAATACCAGCTAAAAAGACTTCTAAATATGTCATATTTATTATATAACACCTCTGATTCTATCTTAGATTCTGAAAGCATTACCTCAGATCCATATCTATATTGGGTATCTAAAATTGCATTTAATATTTTATCTGATTCACTAAAATCTTTTGTCCTTTTTCCCTCATTTAAAAAATATAGATATGTTTTAAAACCAGTATTAATAAAGTTTGAGTACAAGCTGTCTTTAATTAAACTCTTCCCTATCCTGTTTTCAACAGGAGAAATCCATTTATTGTTTTCATTATCAATTAGAGGAAAAAGTCTTAAAGAACTCCCTTCTAAAGCATTATATAATAAGTTGACTCTTTGGTCTGTTTCCTTAAATTCCTTTTGGAAAGCATTAGGCACTGTTGATCTATAGGCTTCCTGAAGATATGGCGCAAGCTTATATTCACCTGTTTCAGTAAAGAAGTTTACTAGAGCAATATGCTTATCCTCTTTACTTACTCCAATAATATTTCTAATAGAATCCCCTTTTTTCTTTTTCAGATAGATTATTGGAATATTATACCATAGTAAGGGACTTTCATACATAGATAATATTGCCTGATTTGCGTCAAGATTCTTATAGTGATCACTCTTGCTTAACTTTCTTAATAATTCTGATGCATAAGTATTAACTGGCATCATTCTACCTCCAAGATCTTGAATAACAATTTTTCCAAATTTATCTGCTTCTACTTTTGGAACTTGATTTGCATATAGAATAGAATCTATCTTCTCTATATTAGCCTTAGTAGTCTCAGGATTATGAGGATTAGCATCTTGTGCATTTAATGAGAATGATAAAACAAACAATGCTGCCAGAAGAATTTGAGACTTCTTTATTTTTATTTGTTGAATTTGATTTTTCAAATAGCTAAACCTAGTAAATCCTGAAATTAATATTGATAATAAGCCAATGTATAGAAGTATATATCCTAAATAGGTTATGGCAGTACCCCAAAAATCATGATTTACAGATAATACAGTTCCTTTCTCGTCCGGATCAAATGAGGCTTGAAAAAATCTATAGCCTTTATAGTTTAATATGTTATTCATAAAAATTCTGTAATCAAAATTCTCTTCATCTATTACGGTGACTTCAGAGGCAAAAGCAGAATAACTCTTTTCAGTTCCAGGATATTTGTTAGCAATAAAATCATTTAGCTTAATACTAAAAGGAAGTTCATAGACTTTAGATCCATATTTAAAAAGAAAATCTAAATCTCCTATTTTAACTTTTTTAAATTGATTATTGGTCCCCATTCCTCCCAATAATTTTACTGTTTTTGTTTCATCAGGAGTTGAAATTTCAAGAGCTATGGCATCTTGATCAAATTTTAAAAGTTCTGATTTTTTTACCACATCAAAAACACCTTTAATTACTGGTTTTGGAAATACAATCGATTGATTATTTATTATATATCTTGACCTTAAGTTAAGAGGCTCTTTTTTGTTTTTACTTAATTTTCCTACACTCATAGTAGCCATTACCATATATTCTGCATCAAAAGGAGATTCAATAAAAATTCCATTATCATCAAAAGTTATATTTATAGCACCTTCTACATAATTGTTTAACGTATAGAGAGTGTTATGAAGACTCTGAACTGTACCAGATTTTAAGAAATGATTATGAGGCATTCCTCCTGTGGATTCAACTATTTTTAGATAATATTCTCCGCTTTCATCATATATCACATCTTCCTCTGCACCCCTTATAAAGTCAACTAATTCTATAGCAACAGGGGTTTTATTATAATCTGTAATATGTTTAAATTTATTATTTAATCTATGTGAAAAATCTACATCTTCTTCGATAACCCTTCTGCCCATTTGTCCATTTATTTCATAATCACCATCAATGTATACAGTCAAATATGTTTTTTGTGAAATAAAAGTATTTTCTGTATTGCCCTCTCTTATACTCATCATCCCTTCATAGCCAACATATCTAGTTAAAAAAGCTCCTAGCAGGATAAAAATCCATGATAAATGCAGAATTAAAGTTGCCCATTTCCTTTTTGATAATAGGCGATACCTGAAAATATTTCCAATAAAATTTACAACAAACAAAAACATAATGGACTCAAACCACCAGGTATTATAAACAAGATTTCTTGAATAAGGTGTAGGTGAAGTCTCTTGTCCAGCATCTAAAAAAGTACCTATAGCCATTGATATGGCAAATACTATAAACAACAAGCCTGTTAACCTATTTGAGAATAATATATTTGTTATCTTTTTTAACATGAAGAAAAAATGAAATATTTTTGAAGGAACAAATTTAATACCATTTTCAATTAATTTTGTACTTTTTACTCTTTATTAATCAATTATGATAAAAATTATTTTACTAGGCGCTGGGAATGTTGGCTATCATCTATCTAAAGCGTTTAATAAATCAACTCAAATTGATCTGGTTCAATGGTATAGCAGAGATTATTCAAGTCTTTCCTATAATAACATTGATACAGAAATAATAAATGACCTGTCTAAAATAAAATCTGCAGACATTTATATAATTTCTATAAGCGATTCATATGTGGGTGAGATATCTAAAAAATTAAATGTTTCTGGAAAACTTGTAGTTCATACATCAGGCAGCTTAGATTTGAGTATAATTGACCAAAAAAATAGAAGAGGTGTATTCTATCCACTGCAAACACTGTCAAAAAATAAAGAGATTGAACTAGCAAAAGTGCCTATGTGTATTGAATCTGAAAATAATAAGGACTTAGCTCTACTAGAAACAATTTCAAAACATATTGGATGTAAAACATATAAGATAGATTATAATGAAAGAAAAATATTGCATTTGGCTGCTATTTTCTCTAACAATTTTGTAAATCATATGTTTACTATAGCTAAGGAAATACTTGATGAGAAAAATTTAGATTTTAATATTTTAAAACCCCTTATTAACGAAACAGTTGATAAAATTCATAAATTAGATCCAGAAAATGCGCAAACTGGCCCTGCAGTTAGAAATAATAATGAAATTATAGTAAATCATATAAAATCACTCAAAAAAGATGATCATAAGAAATTATATGAGTTAATGACAAAACTAATTAAAGAAAAATATGGAGAATAATTATAAAGAAGATTTAAAAAATATTTCAACTTTTATTTTTGATGTTGATGGTGTGCTAACAGATGGCTCTCTATTAATTGACTCAGAAGGCAATATGCTAAGAAAAATGAATGTCAAAGATGGGTATGCTTTAAAAGCAGCTATTGATAGTGGATACAATATTTGCATAATTTCAGGAGGAACTAATGAAAGTGTTAGAAAAAGACTGGAAGGACTAGGAGTTAAAGAAATTCATTTAGGATCGCATGATAAAATTGAACAGCTAAATACATTTCTAGGTAAATATGAATTAGATGAAAAAAACATACTATTTATGGGTGATGACATTCCTGACGTACCTATTCTAAAAAAAGTAGGATTACCTTGCTGTCCTCAAGATGCTATTCCAGAAGTTAAAAACATATGTTCATATGTTTCTCATAAAAATGGAGGAATGGGTGCAGTAAGAGACGTTATCGAACAAGTAATGAAAATTCAAAATAATTGGGCAAAATGAAAAAATATATTTTCTTATTCATTACACTTTTCTGCTTAAGTGTAAATTCTCAAAGTATAGTTGGTGCTTGGGAAAGGAGCCATGTATCGGATGAAGGAGAAAAACTCACAAGTGTGGTAATCTTTTCAGAAGGATATCAATCAATAAGTATCTTCAAAGCAAAATCAGGAGAGTTTGTATACTCTAATGGTGGAACATGGAAACTTGATGGAAATATGATGACAGAAAAGGTTGAATTTGATACTAGAAATGCTGAAAGAGTTGGAGATGTTGTCACTTTTAAAGTTGAATTAACTGATTCATCCCTATCAATTCCTGAATCTAACTGGACCTTTAACAGGATTGATAATGGTAGTCCTGGCGAACTTAAGGGCGCATGGCTAATGGGAGGAAGAGTTAGAGATGGAAATAAACGAATGAGAGACACAAGTGGTCCAAGAAAAACGATGAAAATTTTGTCAGGTGAAAGATTTCAATGGATTGCATACAATACTGAGACAAAAAAGTTTATGGGTACTGGTGGTGGAACTTATTCAACAATTAATGGTAAATACACTGAGAATATAGAATTCTTTTCAAGGGATAATTCCAAAGCTGGACTAACTTTAGAATTTAATTACTCTATTGATAATAATGAATGGAATCATTCTGGTTTTAGCAGTAAGGGGGATCCTATGCATGAAATTTGGGTTAGAAGAGATTAACGATGGATAAATTTAAGTGGAATAAACTTTATAGTATAATAATCTTAGCTAACCTGATCTATTTTATAATATTTTTCTTAATTACTTCTTATTACTAAGCAATGCATACAATAGACTGGATAATTTTAGTATCAACACTTTTGTTAATAGTAATATATGGTACTTTAAAAACAAGAGGTGCTAAATCTTCTTCAGACTACATTAAGGCTGGAAATCAAGCTAAATGGTGGACTATCGGATTATCTGTTATGGCTACACAAGCTAGTGCAATAACTTTTCTTTCAACTCCTGGCCAAGCATTTCATGATGGAATGGGGTTTATTCAATTTTATTTTGGAATTCCAATAGCCATTATAGTAGTATGTATGGTATTTATACCTATTTATCATAAACTTAAGGTGTATACTGCTTATGAATATCTTGAAACCAGATTTGATTTAAAGACAAGAACCTTAACTGCTTTATTGTTTTTAATTCAAAGAAGTCTATCGGCAGGTATTACAATATTTGCTCCTGCTATTATTCTATCCTCTGTATTGGGTTGGGATCTAACAACTTTAAATATAATATTGGGTCTATTAGTTATAATATATACTGTTTCTGGTGGAACTAAAGCTGTGAATTATACTCAAAAATATCAGATGGGAATCATCTTTATTGGCTTACTAATATGTTTAGCAGTAATTATAAATCTCCTGCCAGAAAATATTAGTTTTAGAAACGCTATTGATATAGCTGGGGCAAATTCAAAACTTGAGGTATTAAATTTTTCATTTGACCTAGAAAATCGATATACTATTTGGAGTGGACTCCTAGGGGGAACTTTTTTGATGATGTCCTATTTTGGAACAGATCAAAGCCAAGTTCAGAGATATCTATCTGGAAAATCACTAAAAGAAATGCAATTAGGGATGATTTTTAATGGAATTTTAAAAATTCCCATGCAATTCTTTATTCTTTTTATTGGAGTAATGGTTTTTGTTTTTTATCAATTTAATTCTTCTCCAATTAACTTTAATCCTCAATCTATAAATACTATAAACAATTCAACTTACCAGACGGATTATAATACGCTTCAAAATGAGCTTAACAATATATTTAATGAAAAACAATCTAAAATAAATCAATATTTGTCAGGCAATTATGATGCTAAATACGGATTATCAGAGTTAGAATTAAAAGAAAAAAAGCTCAGATTAGAAGCAAAAAACCTTATTGCTTTAGCTTCAAAAGAGAAAAAAATCAAGGTAGAAACTAATGATAAGGATTATGTTTTTATAACTTTTATTCTTGAGAATCTTCCAAAAGGATTAATTGGCTTGTTATTAGCTGTAATATTAAGTGCTGCAATGTCCTCCACCTCAAGTGAGATAAATGCATTAGCAACCACAACTGCAATTGATATATATAAAAGAAATAAAAAAAATGTTTCTGATCAAGAGTTAGTAAAAACAACTAAGATCTTTACTTTCTTTTGGGGGCTGATTGCAATAGGTATTGCCTGCGTTGCCTACCTAGCAGACAATTTGATTCAATTAGTAAATATTATTGGATCAATATTCTATGGAAATGTATTAGGTATTTTTCTAATAGCATTCTTTTTTAAATTTATAAAGTCTAATGCTATATTTTATGCTGCAATATTAACTCAAATCATTATTATCTATGGGTGGTATAATGATTGGATGCCATTTTTATGGCTTAATGTTTTTGGATGTATTGTTGTTATTACTATCTCTAGTTTATTACAACTGACACAAAAGAATTAATTACTCCACTCTTCTATTGAATCTTTATTCATCTTAACATAATCTTGATTATCAGCAATTTTTGCTGCCTCTAATGATTTCTTAGCTATTTTAACTGCTCCTTTTAAATCACCATTTGCAGCATATATTAATGACTGTTGTCTTAATTGCCAATATTTAGGTTCATCTGACATTTCAACTGCTTTGTCTATCCACTCAAGAGCCATTTCTAAATTAATATTCTCCTGTCTGTAATATACAGCAGCAGCATAATAATCTGAAGATTTTGGATTTTTACTCATTACCTCCTTGATGTTTTCCTCAACAATTTCTCTAGTTGGAAGATCAATTGTAATTGGAATGTATGCATCACCCCAAGCTATACCTAAAGTAAAAGAGTTGTTGCTTAAATTTACCATAGAAAATTGAAAAGATTCAACTGGGAAAGCTTGTTTAAAGGATGGTGCATTGATTTTAACAATTACTTTATTCTTATCCCACTCAGAAGGTAGTCCCCAATTATTAGTATCAGAGTATAAAATAAAATCCCAACTATCAACACCAGGAATAGTGTAAATAGAATATTTTCCTGCGGGAACAGTCCTATCACCAATTTTAACAGAAGTACTAAATGAAATAACACTATTTTCATTTGCTCCAGTTCTCCATATTTTATCATAAGGGACTAAATTTCCAAATATTTCTCTTCCTCGCATGGAAGGTCTAGAATATTGAACTTCAATTTTAGTTAAACCAACTGTTTGAACAATTTCAGTAGCAGGACTTGGTTGAGGCGTTTCAATTTGCGAAAAAGAAAAAGAGAATGTAATTAATGTAATTAGTAGTAAATATTTTTTCATGATTTTTATATTATTATAAATTATTGATACTTTTATTGTATAAAACAAAAATAGACAAAATTTAATATTATGAAAAAGTATATTATTGAAGGTATTGGAACTTACTTCTTAGTACTAATTATTGGCTTAACTGGAAATCCTATTGCTATTGGAATTGGACTAAGCATACTTGTATATATGGGCGCTCACATCTCAGGAGCTCACTATAACCCTGCGGTAAGTTTAGCAATGATTATTAGAGGTGAGATTTCTATAATGGAATGTTTAAAATATATTTTATCACAATGTATTGGAGCTTTTGCAGGGGCATATTCAATTGTTCTACTTGGAGTAGATGCACTATCTGTTGTCTCTAATACTGATAGCATGACAAGTTTTTTTATGGCTGAAATTATTTTTACTTTTCTTCTCGTATTTGTTATTCTTAATGTTGCAACTCATCCTGACACAAAAAATAATCAATATTATGGATTAGCTTATGGATTAACAGTTGCTGCAGGAGCTTTTTCAGTTGGAGAAATATCTGGGGCGGTTTTTAACCCTGCAGTTAGTTTTGGTCCTTCATTATTAAGTCTTATTAATCCAGATTTAGAATTTAGCAATCTTGTTTCTCATAATTTTTTCATTTATTATTTAGGTGCAACAGCAATTGGATCAGTTATTGCAGGACTCTTATTTAATTATCTTTTAAAAAAATAAATGATTCATTATAGTGAAGAAGACATTGAAGATCTAGATAAAGTATTTAGAATAAATCTTATAAATAGTTGTTCAGGATATAAGTCCGCCAATTTAATTGGGACAAAGTCTAATGAAGGAACTACAAATGTAGCAGTATTTAGTTCAATTGTTCATTTAGCTTCAAACCCACCATTATTAGGCTTCTTTTTAAGGCCTACAGAGATTTTCCCAAGAAACACCTATTCTAATATTAAAGAAAATGGGTTATATACTATAAATTCTATTTATAGGGAAATTATTGATGACTCTCATCATACTTCAGCAAAATATGATAAGAGTATTTCTGAATTTAGCGTGACAAATCTAGAGGAAGAATACATTGACAAAATATATCCTCCCTTTGTAAAAAAGTCTCCAATAAAAATTGAAATGAAATTTATTGAAGAGATAAAAATTAAAGCAAATAAATGCAAATTAATTATCGGTAAAATCGTTAGTTTGCATATAGAAAAAAAGATGCTTGAAAAAGATGGGTTTTTGAGTCTTAACAAAGGTGAGATACCTACAATAAGTGGTTGTGACGCATATTCAATACCTGAAAAGTATGACAGAAAGAAATATCAAAAACCAAATAAATAAAGCATAATTTATATATTGTAAAAGATGAATTTCTTAAACCTATTATTGATTCCCCTAACTATAATTCAATTAAATATGAATGAAAATGATTTAAAATCACTTTATGAGATTAAAATTAACGACATAAGCGGAAATCCAATTGAGTTAAATGAATTTAAAGACAAATATGTATTGTTTGTTAATGTAGCCTCAAAATGTGGTTTCACTGGTCAATATGAAGATTTACAAAAGCTACATGAAGAATATAAATCAAAGCTTGTTGTAGTTGGTCTTCCTTGCAACCAGTTTGGAGGACAAGAACCTGGCCAAGCTCATGAAATCTCTTCGTTTTGTCAGATCAACTATGGTGTAACATTCTTATTAACAGAAAAGATTGAAGTTAAAGGAAATGGGCAACATCCTATATATAAGTGGCTAACTGATAAGACACTAAATGGAGTTAAAAATTCAACTGTTCGATGGAATTTTCAAAAATACCTTGTAGATCCATCTGGTAAACTAGTTGATTATTGGTATTCTATAACAAGTCCTTTGAGTCAAAAAATAACTAAACACTTTCAATGAAGGTTTACAGATTTGTAAGAACTCAAAAACTACCTATTAAAATTAATGAAGCATGGAGTTTTTTAAGTGATCCCAATAACTTAAAAACTATTACTCCTACATATATGGGTTTTCACATTCATGAAAATGAAAAGACAGAAATGTATCCTGGACAAATAATAAAATACACAGTATCTCCAATTCTAGGAATAAAAATAAATTGGATTACGGAAATCACACATGTAAAAAATCTAGAATATTTTGTAGATGAACAAAGATTTGGGCCATATACTTTTTGGCATCACAAACACTTTATAAAGGAGATTAAGGGTGGAGTAGAAATGATGGATATATTAGATTATTCTCTTCCATTTAGTATACTTGGAAGAATTTTTCATCCTATTATGGTTAGACCAAAACTTAATGAAATCTTTAATTATAGGAGAGAAAAACTGATTAAAATATTTGGCAACTTTTAATTACCTTTATTAATCTAACACAAACCAAATGAAAAAATATTTTATAATAGTACTATCGTTCTTTTTAACAACAAATGTTGTTATATCTCAATCAAAACTTAATAAACTAAAATCTGAGATTGTTAGTTCTGTAGAGAAACATTCTGAAAATTTAATAAAAATTAGTGATCAGATATGGGAATTAGCTGAAACTGCATTTAACGAGCATGAATCTTCAAATATTCTATCAGATTATGCAGAAAAAAATGGATTTTCAATTGAAAAAGGTGTAGCTGGAATGCCAACAGCTTTTATTGCAACATATGGACAGGGCAAGCCAGTTATTGGAGTCTTAGGTGAATTTGACGCACTTCCTGGTCTTTCACAGCAGACTGAGCCAGTTAAATCTCCACTTGTTCAGGGTGGTTCAGGTCATGGCTGTGGTCATAATATGTTTGGCGCAGGAAGTCTTGGCGCAGCAATTGCTATAAAAGAAATGATAGAACAAGGAAATATAAGTGGTACAATTAAATTTTTTGGCACACCTTCTGAAGAAAAATATTTTGGTAAAATATGGATGGTTGAGGCTGGATTATGGGATGATGTGG
>Ga0208894_1002201_pt1 | contig 10831 bp, 7 predicted proteins | sample ETNtaG_12_FD_185752 | JGI IMG/M metagenome (GOLD analysis project Ga0208894, IMG submission 185752) | Marine microbial and viral communities from oxygen minimum zone, Eastern Pacific Ocean - ETNP201306SV49 (SPAdes) (version 2) | ecosystem: Environmental > Aquatic > Marine > Oceanic ... | reverse complement strand
TACCATTGGCTTGTCTTACTTGCATGCTTTCTATACGTTTCTTAGTACCACCAGATTTTCTAATATAATACCTTGCTCTTTTACCTTTAGCCCAAATAAAGTTTGCCGGATTCAAAAGCGCCCCTGTGGTTGATATTGTCTCTAGATTAGAACCGATTACTAAAATATCATTATCTATAAGAGTTGTAGTCTTATAATCTAGTTTTTTGTTTAAATCTAAATATAGCTTTGAACCACCTCTTATTATGTAAGAACTACTAAGGCTAGCATTAAGAGTCAAACCACCTGCTAAATCAATCATTTTTCCCAATGATACTCTATCACTCTCTATGATAATAGTTTGAGGATAGTTGACCTCTCCTTGAACAGAAACAGCTGGTTGACCTAATGCTCTGATAGGTGAAGTAACAGTTATGATGTCTTTATTTTCTAAAATATAAGGGTTAGATGGTTTATCTTTATTCCCTAACATATAGTCTATATCTACCTGATATTTTTTCAATTTAGAATATGTTCCTTTTTCTAAATCTCTATCCATGCGATTGATATTCACAAATGTTTGATCTGCTACATCTAAAAAACCTCCTGCTATTAGAATAGCATCTTCAACATAGGTTGTATTCCCTAAAGAAAACTCACCTGGATTAGACACCTTTCCTAAAACTTTATATGTAGGTGTGATGTCTTGAGTTACAGACTTGGTGTATAACACAACCCTATCTTTTGGCATTAGATAGATGGTTTTTAATTCCTCCATATTATCTAAACTATATTGTGTTATGCTATATAAGCCAGTTTGTTCATCAAATCTTTTTAAATCCAAACGACTTGTAAGTACTTTTGATTGAAACTCTAACTCATCAAGAGACACTGATTGAAAAATTAAGTCAAATAAAGAAAGGTTTTCTCTAATAGTTACAGTTTTAGCTCTGACACCATATCCAGATATTGATACGGTTTTCGCACCCTCTACCTCAGCTAAAGAATAAATCTTAACTTCATCGTTTTCATCTAATGAAACTTTAATCTCTCCATTTAATATACCTTGTAAGTTAAAGGTTTTATAGGAAAGGATTCCGTTCTCATCTACCTTATTAATATCTATTTTATCTAAATATGTATTTGGTTGTAGACCTTTTGCACCATCTAAAATTAACGTTTTAAGATCTTTATAAACATCCAAGGCATAAGTTCCTGGAGCATATACATTTCCTGAGATAGTAACATTATTTTTTTGTTTGCTTAAAATTGTTTTCACATTTACAACATCACCATCTGTTAAAAGAAACTTTTGTTTTTTATTGTTTTTATAATCTGAATAATTAATGGTTGTTAAAAAACGGTCAAACACTAACTCTTGCTCGCGATCTTTAAATGGTTTTATTCGAGAAACATTCACATTATTTAGAGAAGCTCCTACAGACAAACCTCCAGAATATTGAAATAAATCTTGTAAGGATTCATTTGGTCTTAATTCATAAATAGCCGATTTTCTCACCTTCCCTTTTAAAGTAATTGATGACAAACGAGGGCCTACAAATAAAATATCATTGTTGGCAAGTCTAATATCTTGATCTATATTTCCTTGCGTGATGTAATCGTATAGGTCAATAGTTTTTATTAGTTTGTTGTTTCTGTACACTTTTACTTCTCTTAAAGTACCAGAGGTATTAATTCCGCCAGAGGCATACAAGGCATTCAAAACAGTAGCCATACCGCTAACCAAATGAGGCCCTGGAGTGTTTACATTTCCTAACACAGAAACTTTAACAGGTCTTATTTGAGTTAGAGAAACATCTAAAAATGTACGTGAGGGTGATGAAAGTAAACCACTATAATATTTTCCTAAGAATATCTTTATTCTATTTTTTAATGTAGCAAAAGAGTTGCCAGCAGCAAAAAAGATTCCTAAATTAGGAAAAGAAATATTCCCATTTAAATCAATTTTAGAGACAAACTCAAGGTTATTATCACCAAAAACTGTTATTCTTAACTCATCTCCAGGTGCTAGAATATAACCTTCATCAATATTTCCTAACAAATACTCTTTTTGACCAAAGGGGTTATTTACAAATATATCATATCCAAAATAATCTTCAATGCCTTTTTCAACCACTACTTTTGGTGCTGTTGGAGGAATAACAATTACTGAAGGAGAAGCTACCTTTAGATCTGTTGCCACCTCAGTAGGAACCGCTGTGTTTATAGATTCTGAATTAGTAGTATTTTGCAGGTAATTATCTAAAAAAGAATCAAAATCAATTCCTCTAAGTTTTGCCATTTCTTTTGCTTGTGATAAACTAATGCCTCTGGCAGCTAATTCACTAATGGCTTTCTCTCTTGAATTAATTTCTAATCGATCGGCCTCTCTAACTACATCCTGTTCTGTTTGAGAAAATGTAATTATTGAAGATAGAAAAGAAATGATTAAGAAAGCATATCGTAAGATTTTATTATTCATGATGTTATTTTTAAAAGTATCGTTTTATAATATTTAATATGTGTATTTATATGGTAAATTTAAGAAAATCTAAATAGAACTTTGATGAAAGATTGATTTGAGAAAATATAGATTTTTTTGCATTTAAATTAAACAATCTTACTGATTTTTTTTACTTATTTATGGTAACTACCACCCTTAATAATGATTTTTTTATACGGCTTCGCCGGCACTACCCACAGCAATGATTTTAACTTACATAAAAAATTTCAATTGATTAACTCAATTGAAATGACACCACAGCTCCTAAATTCAGTAATCGAGCCATGCATTTTTTCCCTTGCACAGCAAGTACTTTAGCCTCTTTGTTTAATAATGGTACTTGAACTACATCACCCTTTTTAATAGTTTTTTGCTGAGTATAAAGCGTATTGTTTAAATAATTTTTCATTGCCAATACCTCTTCATTTAAAACCTTTGCTCGTTTTCCTTTTTCAAATAAAAAGCGAACCACTCCAGGCACCTCAAACACCTTATCTATTTCATGCTCTTTTATGCGAACCAACACCATAGAAGGTAATAAAGGCACTTGAACTTTTTTCTTTCTATCAGACCATTGCCTAACTTCAATTCTAATGGGGGTATATACCTCTACACCTATAGCATTGAGTCGTTCTAAAACTTTAATCTCTTGCCTAGGTTTCGTGTACAAGACAAACCAATTATGTAAACAATTATCTTTTTTCAATCTTTAATTAATTAGAAAGTAAAACTCTATTAATTTTTACTTTTAATTTTTTTAATACTATTTTTCACCGTAGCAAGCTAAGTACTACAAACGATCCATACCCTCAACTACATTATATAATAAGAGTTTTACTATATTCAAATATACGTTATTTTAACATGCTTTAGACCTTATTTTACACTTTTTAAATAAATAAATTTAAACAAAAACGTTTATTATTATTGAATATTGTACTACGCATAAATTTCACCATTTTTAGTGCATTTTATTTTGCTGAAGAAGAAAATCTTAGGTTTGATACTTGGCTGAGCTAGCCTTAGACTTAGTTGAAAGCCTGTTTACATATTGATTCAAAGTTCTTTGCTATTGTTATTAATTAACACTGATTTTTTCAATAACTTTTTAACACTAGATTTCTTTCAGCAATATTATACAGCAATAAGTTTTTTCTCGTAATTTTCTGTTAAAACTTTTAAATTTTTTGCAATTATATTTTCAACTTTTTCATTAAATGAATATGCTATATCAACAATTTGAAGATCACAATTTGAATTAAAAGTTTCCACATATGCTTTTTTGATTAATAATTCGGATTTTTTTGTGTTTTTTGCAGTTAAGCCAAAAATGTTTTTCCAAAATGCAAACCCCTTTACATTTGCTTCTTTTGCTGCTACTAATATATTTACAAAACCTGTAATATTAACATCATGTGCTTTTTTTATAGTTGTAAACGTATTTTCTTCAGCGGTATAATTTGCATAGTGAAATATAGTATCTACTCCTTTGCAAGCTTTTTTACAGTCTTGAAAGTTTCTAATATCCCCACCAATAAGTTTAAATTTTAAGTTAGTAGTTAAGTGCTTGATATTTTTTAACTTTCCAGTAGAAAAATTATCAAAACAAACTACGTTGTAATCTAAGTTTATTAATGCTTCGCAAAGTTTAGAGCCGATAAATCCTGCACCGCCTGTGACTAGTATATTTTTCTTTTTCATAGCAATTCATTTTTAAGTAGCTCTTTTGACTGCAAATATTGTAATATATTTTCCTGTAAAAAAAAACTTTAATACTTTTTTTGTGAACGAGCTATTATGACTGATAAACAGTTAATTTTAATTAATAAACGGTTAAAAAAATAAATAAAGTTTTTTTAAATATTAAATCTCTAAATGTTCGACTCTAATATACAAAAAAAGATTAAATAGTATTTTTTGAGTTAGTTTGTGCTGCAACTCTAAATTTGACGCTGCTTTCTTTTGATGAGATCCTGAAATCGAAGATTCAGCGGAGCTAAACAAATTCAGGATGACATTTTTTTGATGAGTTTCCGAAAACAAGCTTAGCTTTTAGTCTTGGTTCTCTTCTCTTCACTCTATTATGTCAACTCCGGGTTTTCTTTATTAATGTTATTATAAATACCCTTTACCAAGTCGCTTTTGGTTTTTGGTAAAATTAAAATACTGTCTTTAGAATCAACAACAATTACATTGGCAACTTCAGCTCCTACTACTTTTTTGTTACTAAAAACATAACTGCTTCCTGTTTTCATTTTAATTTGATGAAGGTTATTTACGTTGTTCCCTTCTTCAAAATAATTAATAATAGCATCAAACGATCCTAAATCTGTCCAATAAAAATTAGATGCCACTGTTTTAATTAAATTACTGTGTTCTAAAACCGCATAATCAACACTATCGGCAGGAATATTTTTCATTTCATTGATTCCTACTTTTCCATTTTTTATAGATGGAAGTGCTTTTTCGCAGGCTGCTAACATTTTAGGAGCATATTTTTTCAATTCCTCTAAAAACACTCCAGCTTTAAAACAGAACATTCCACTGTTCCAGTAAAAATTTCCTTTTTCTAAAAACAACTGCGCATCTTTAGCGCTTGGCTTTTCTCTAAAATTTAATACCTCTTCTTTGTCAAATTCAATATACCCAAAACCTGTATGCGGTGAGGTGGGTTTGATTCCGAAAGTGACTATGAAATTTTGATTTGCTAATTCAACTGCTCTTGAAATACACGCTTTGTACTGTTCTTTATCTCCGGTCATATGATCGGAAGGTGTTACAAATAAAACAGCCTCCTTATCTACTGACAATGCCGCCAAAGCAATGGCAGGTGCCGTATTTCGGCCAATAGGCTCAATAATTTTATATGCAATGCTTTTCCCTAAATCAGTTGCCTGCTTTTCTGCTTCTATAAATTGCGCTTCATTGGTTATCAACATAAATTCATCAGAAACCTGTTGATTTCTTAACATAGTATGCTGAAATAAAGACTTCTCTTCAAAAATTTGTAAAAACTGCTTTGGATTGTTTTTGCGTGATAGCGGCCATAATCTTGTTCCTGAACCTCCACTTAATATAACGTTGATAACTTTTTCTTTCATTTTTATTTATTTTGACTATCACTAAGACTAAAATGAAGACTTTAAATTTGAATCTAAGTTTATGATTAAGTCTTTGTTTTACTTTTCTTTATTCTTCACTTCTCACTCTTTAATTTCAGCATCTTTATATTTGAGCTTCTGTTCATAAAATCCTGAAATCGAAGATTCATCGGAGCTAAATAACAATTCGACAAGCTCAGTGTAACATCGCTCAGTGTGACATCTTTAGGATGACGTTTCTTTTGATGAGTTTCCGAAAACAAGTTTTAGTCTTAGTCTTAGTTCTCCTCACTCATCACTCTAGAACCTACTTTCCTATTTGATAATATTCAAATCCTTTTTTTTCTAATTTAAAAATATTGTATTGATTTCTTCCATCAAAAATAACAGGTGATTTTAAGTGTGTTTTTATTTCCTCAAAATCTGGTGAACGGAATTCTTTCCATTCTGTAAGTAAAATTAATGCATCAGCATTTTCAACTACTTTGTATTTTGAATCGGTATATTCAACACCTTTCACATCTTTTAAATAAAACGCTTTTGCTTCTTCTATAGCCTTTGGATCGTATGCTTTTACTTTTGCTCCTCTCTTTACCAACTCCTTTACCACATAAATTGAAGGTGCTTCACGCATATCATCGGTTCCCGGCTTAAAGGCCAGCCCCCATAATCCAAAGGTTTTTCCTGTTAAGTCTTCTCCAAATCGTTTTACAATTTTTTCAGCAATTACAAATTTTTGAGCATCGTTTACCTCTTCAACCGCTGAAATTACTTTAGCCGTATAATGGTGTTCTTCTGCAATTTTTTTAAGCGCCTTTACATCCTTAGGGAAACAAGACCCTCCATAACCACAGCCTGGATAAATATAACTATAACCTATTCTATCATCGGAACCTATTCCTATTCTAACCATGTTTGCATCTGCCCCTACACGCTCGCATATATTCGCAATTTCATTCATAAATGAAATTTTTGTTGCCAACATTGCATTGGCAGCATATTTGGTCATTTCAGCAGAGCGAACATCCATTCCAATAATACGCTCATGATTCATACAAAATGGATTGTACAACTGTTTCATTTTTTCCATTGCATAATCACTATCTGCTCCAATAACCACTCTATCGGGTTTCATAAAATCGTTAATAGCTGCTCCTTCTTTTAAAAATTCAGGATTTGAAACTACATCAAACTCCAAATCTGACTTTCGGTTGTCTAATTCAGCTTGAATGACTGCCTTTACCTTATCGGCAGTACCAATAGGAACGGTAGATTTATCAACCACAATTAAGCGTTGCTGCATAGTTGCTCCTATTTCTTTTGCAACTGACAATACATATTGCAAATCTGCTGACCCATCTTCTCCCATTGGAGTTCCAACCGCTATAAACACAATTACCGCATCATTTATTACTTCAGGTAAACTTGTAGTAAAACGTAAATTCCCATTTTTTACATTTTTAAGCACCATTGGCTCTAAACCAGGTTCGTAAATAGGAATGATTCCTTGTTTTAGTTTTTCTACTTTTGTTTTATTTATATCTACACAGGTTACCTTATTACCCATTTCTGAAAAACATGTTCCTGAAACCAAACCAACATAACCACTTCCTACTACTACAATATTCATATTTTTATTTTATTTTGACTTTGACGCTGTCCTTGACTTAGTTTTAGTCTGAGTCTATTTATTATTACCCTCTTTTTGATGCACTTCTTTACGTAAACCACTACTTGAAAAACGATGATCACGATGATTAAAATACAAATCAATTCCCTTTTCTTCACAGTATTTTCTACCTGTAAAATCTTTTGTTTGGTATTCATCTCCAACAATACGAACATCAATTTTAAAGGAACGCAATACATCTTCTAAATCTTGCTCTGTTGCGTAGGGTACAATCTCATTAACATGCTTGCAACCTTTTAATTGTATGTATCTTTCAACTACTGATTGAACTGGATGGTTTTTTTCTGGTCTGTCTATGGTAGGATCGGTTTGTAAACCACAAATTAAATAATCACATTGTGATTTTGCTTCCTCTAACATTTTTACGTGACCTGCATGAAATAAATCGAACGTACTAAAAGTGATTCCTATTTTCATCTTTTTCTATATTATTAAATTTAATTGTAAAATGTAATTTGCATTGTAATAAATTCAGATGTTATTGAACTATTAAAGATGCTCATTTTATATGCTTTTTTTTGCGAAGTTAAATAACCCTTTTCAATAATAAAAATCAATGCTACCTATAATAGTATCATTTTCCCTTATTTAGCTAATTTTTAACTTTTTTCAAATAAACCAACTGGAAATCGCATTAAAACCTACCCTTAGTACAAATCCCACATTAATAACTTTTTACATTTTTTACAATTACAAAAAACCTTCATTTATACTAAATTTTATTCATTATTAGCTGATTGGATATTTGCTTGCGATGAATGGCAGTTTACATCCTATAAATTGCTATGTAATTATTGAATAACTTAGTTTTAAAAAAATTTGTGCAATTATGAAAAGAATTAATAACCTAGAAAAAAGTAAGTGGTTTATTTTCTTTAAATAAGCTATGTTAACTATACTCAATAGCTAAAGGATTTAGACAATACTTTGGTAACAACTTTAACAACATTTTGACAGCCGATTCTATACTTCAACTACACCCAGTAAAGGCTCTGACTTTGACTCTGACTTTGGTACTTCGGGTGAGTCTTGGTTTTAGCCTTTGTCTTAGTCTTAATCTTAGTCTTAGTCTTGGTTTTTATCACTCACTACTTCTGAAAAGGGTGTTTTTCATATGGTTTTGTTGCAAAAGGATGGTAATCTCCTTTCAAGCCGATAGGTTGGGCATGGCGAATTTGATGCACAATTTCAATGGCTTGTCGTGGCGCTTCCAACCCATAACCCTTTCCATTTAATATCTGCTGATAAGAAACTGTATGCAAATCGGTAAAACCACCGCTAAATTCCAACTCCTCTCCTTCAATGGTAATAGAACGATAGGTGCGTTGTCCTTTGGCTTTAATTTCATCGGGTAATACATTGTAATTAATTGATAAAAACCAACGAACGCGTGCTTTTTCAAATTCTAAGTATCCGGCTGATCTGTCGTGTGCATTTACATGGATGGTATTTTGCTTTAAATCTCCAAAAATCCACGATAACATATCAAAAAAATGGACTCCAATATTGGTTGCTATTCCTCCTGATTTTGATTCATCACCCTTCCATGACGCATAATACCAATGACCCCGAGAAGTTAAATACGTTAAATCAATATCGTATATTTTATCTTTAGGCCCTTTATCTATTTTTTCTTTTAAAGCAATGATACTTGGGTGAACACGCAACTGTAAAATATTATAAATACGTTTGCCGGTTTCTTTTTCTATTTTTGCCAATGCATCAATATTCCAAGGATTTAGCACCAAGGGTTTTTCACAAATTGCATCGGCTTGTTGACGTAAAGCGAGGCGTATATGCGCATCGTGCAAATAATTAGGCGTGCAAATACTAACGTAGTCTAAAGGAATATTTTGCTCGTACCTCAATTTTGAAATATGACGATCGAAACGTTCAAATTCAGTAAAAAAATCGGCATTTGGAAAATAACTATCTATAATTCCAACACTGTCAAATTTATCTAAAGTAGCTACCAAATTGTTATTGGTTTCTTTAATAGCTTTCATATGTCGTGGAGCTATATAACCACTTGCTCCTATTAATGCAAAATTTTTCATTCTATATTATTTTACTAAGACGAAGACTAAGACTTATCTTAAAAATACTTTTTCTTAAACCACTTATTCTTTTTTTGTAAACTTATAATTTGCTCTAAAATATTCTCAAAATCAGTTATACTTATAAATTCTCTTTTGCGAGATATTCTTAATTGAGTTTCAAGCTCACAACTAAAACACAAACTTCACCAACTTAGTCTTAGTCAACCTACAGCTTCCCCTGTACCTCACATTTCAAAAAACCTTTTACATCATAAATCGCTCCATTTTTATTCAGGTATTTCTGAAAGTCGATTTCTAAAAATTCCTGATGTGAAACAGCTAAAACTATTCCATCGTATGTAGCTACCGGTAATTGGTTGATGATATTTAACTCATATTCATGCATTACTTCTTCTGGATTTGCCCAAGGATCGAAAACCGTAACATCTGTTCCAAATTCTATTAAATTATGAATAACGTCAACAACTTTTGTATTTCTTACATCAGGACAATTTTCTTTAAAAGTTATTCCCAAAACCAGTACACGTGCATTTTTTATCTCAATATTGTTTTTTACAAACAACTTAACAACCTCTGAAGCAACATAATTTCCCATACTGTCATTCATTCTTCTACCTGCTAAAATAATTTCAGGATGATAACCTACTTCCTGAGCTTTTTGAGCTAAATAATAAGGATCAACACCTATACAATGCCCGCCAACCAAACCAGGTTTAAAACCTAAAAAATTCCATTTAGTAGAAGCAGCCTCCAACACCGCATTGGTATCAATATCTAAAATATTGAAAATTTTTGCCAATTCATTTACAAAAGCAATATTAATGTCTCGCTGAGAGTTCTCTATAACTTTTGCTGCCTCAGCCACTTTAATTGAAGGCGCCAAATGCGTTCCGGCGGTTATCACAGAAGCATATAATGCATCTACTTTATTCCCAGCTTCTATAGATGAACCCGAAGTTACCTTTAATATCTTATCAACAGTATGTTCTTTATCTCCTGGATTGATTCTTTCAGGAGAATAGCCAACAAAAAAATCTCTGTTAAATTTAAGTCCTGAATGTTTTTCTAAAATTGGAACACAAATTTCTTCAGTAGCCCCGGGATACACCGTTGACTCATAAATTACAATGTCATTTGGTTTTAGCACTTCACTTACTGTGTTGCTTGCTTTAATAAGTGATTCTAAATCAGGCTTATTGTTTTTATCAACCGGTGTTGGCACTGTAATTATATAGTAATTATAAGTTTCCATTTCCTCTATTTCAGACGAAAGAAATAATCCTTTAGACATGTCATTTTCAGAAACAAGCACTTTTACCAATTCATTTTTCTCAACTTCTAAAGTAGTATCAACTCCTTTATTAAGATCATTGATTCGATTTACATCAATATCAAACCCAACTACCGGGTATTTTGTTGCAAATAATCGGGCCAAAGGTAGCCCTACATAACCCAAACCTATAATTGCTATTTTTATTCCTTTATTCATTTATTTTCT
>Ga0208894_1002188_pt1 | contig 10892 bp, 9 predicted proteins | sample ETNtaG_12_FD_185752 | JGI IMG/M metagenome (GOLD analysis project Ga0208894, IMG submission 185752) | Marine microbial and viral communities from oxygen minimum zone, Eastern Pacific Ocean - ETNP201306SV49 (SPAdes) (version 2) | ecosystem: Environmental > Aquatic > Marine > Oceanic ... | reverse complement strand
TAAAGAATTAAGACCAGATATAATTACGAAATCTAGTATTATGCTTGGGCTTGGGGAGACAGAAGAAGATATAGTAGAATCTTTTGAAGAATTAAGGAGTGCTGAAGTGGATTTAATTACAATAGGCCAATACTTATCACCAGGATCAAAGTATCATCCAGTAATATCATTTCCATTACCTGAAACTTTTGATAGACTTGCCCAGATAGCTAAAGAGATGGGTTTCAAGGCAATAGCTTCAGGGCCAATGGTTCGTTCATCTTATAGAGCGGAATCATTAGTGTCTGCAGCTAAAGGAGAAGCATTTGACATTGAATTAAAGGTAGTAGCATGAGTAAGAAAGATAAAACATTATTTGTTCCAGATGCACCTTTTAGGCCCGGTGATAAATCAGATTTTTCCAATCTTAATTTGCCTGAAGCAGGTTCATCAGAGAAACCAGATATTTTAGTAAATCCTTCAGATATTCGTGATTTGGCTTTTGGCTTAGTTCGTGTGTTGGATGACAAAAATAAGGCAGTAGGTTCTTGGAATCCTAAACTTAAACCGTCTGTCCTTAAAGAAGGATTAAGGCATATGACTTTACTAAGAATCTTTGATGATCGTATGGTAACAATGCAGCGACAAGGTAAACTTTCATTTTACATGAAATCATTGGGCGAAGAGGCAGTAGCTATTGCTCAGGGAATGGCTTTACGTTCAGATGATATTCTATTTCCATCATATCGGCAGCCGGGTTTGCAAATTGTTCGTGGTCGTAATTTAGTGGATATGATTTGCCATTGTATTACAAATTCAAAGGACAATGTTAAAGGAAGGCAAATGCCAGTTCATTATTCTTGGAAAGAAGGCAATTTAGTTTCTATATCTAGTCCAGTAGGCACACAATTTCCTCAAGCAGTAGGTTGTGCAATGGCCTCGGCCTATAAAGGAGAAGATAATGTATCAATTTCTTGGTTAGGTGACGGTACTGCAGCAGAAGGAGATTTTCATTATGCGCTTAACTTTGCATCAGTATACAAAGCTCCAGTAATTTTGAATGTTGTTAATAACCAATGGGCGATATCAACTCATCGAAATTTTTCATCAGGGGAGGCAACATTTGCGTCTAGAGGCATTGCTTACAATATGCCAAGTATACGCGTAGATGGTAACGATTTCTTAGCACTTTATTCAGTCACAAGTTGGGCTGCAGAAAGAGCACGTAAAGGAGAAGGAGCTACTTTCATTGAAGTGTTTACTTATCGTGCAGAGGCACATTCAACAAGTGATGACCCTACAAGATACAGACCTAAAGATGAATGGAAATCCTGGCCTTTGGGCGATCCGTTGGAGCGCTTGAAGATGCATCTGATTGATTTAGGCGAATGGTCTAAAACTGATCAAAATAAATTGGAAAAAGAATTAGATGAGTTAGTTATTAAATCTTACAAGGAAGCTGAAAAATACGGAACACTAAACGAAGGTCCTTGGGCATCAGAAGAAACTTTGTTTGAAGATGTTTATAAAAAACCTCCAAGACATTTAAGAAAACAGAGGCAGGAGTTGGGAATTTAGATGTCTCAAATGAATATAATTCAGGCAGTAAATTCAGCATTAGATACAATTCTTGATAAAGATTCTAATGTGTGTATTTTTGGAGAAGATGTAGGATACTTTGGCGGTGTTTTTAGATGTACGGACGGTCTTCAGGCAAAATATGGAAGGCATAGAGTATTCGATTCTCCACTGGCGGAAGGTGGAATTGTTTCTACGGCAATTGGAATGGGAATTAATGGATTAAGGCCAGTAGCAGAGATTCAGTTTGCAGATTATATATTTCCAGCGTTTGATCAGATTACAAATGAATTAGCTAAATTAAGATACCGAAGCGGAGGTGAATATTCAGCTCCAGTTACAATACGAACTCCTAGCGGAGGAGGGATACGAGGAGGTCACTACCACTCACAAAGCCCCGAAGCTTACTTTACGCATACACCCGGATTAAAAGTAGTCATACCTTCAAATCCCCATGATACAAAAGGTCTTTTGATTTCAGCAATTGAAGATGATGATCCCGTTATTTTCTTCGAACCTAAGAGATTGTACAATGGTCCTTTTGACGGAGATCACAAGAAGGCCGCATTGAAGTGGGATACTCATCCAAAAGGAGAAGTTCCTGAGGAGTATTACTCAATTCCACTTGGCGAAGCTTCTATAGAAAGAGAAGGCAGTCAACTTACAGTGTTATGCTATGGAACTATGGTTCATGTAGCACGTGAAGCTGTAAGATTAAGCAATATTGATGCAGAGATAATAGATCTGCGAAGCTTAGTTCCTTTAGACATTGATACAATAACAAAATCTATTGAAAAAACTGGAAGGTGTGTAATTGTGCATGAAGCACCTAAAACCAGTGGTTTTGGAGGTGAATTATCTGCACAAATTCAAGAGTCATGTTTCTATCACTTAGAGGCGCCAATTACTCGCGTCACTGGATGGGATACTCCATTCCCTCATTCACTGGAATGGTATTATTTCCCAAGTCAGGAAAGAGTTATAGAGGGAATGAAGAAAACAATGGAGAGCTAAATGGCAAAACACGTATTCAAACTGCCGGACGTCGGCGAAGGAGTAGTTGAGGGAGAAATAGTAAAATGGAATGTAAAACCAGGTGACACTGTCAAGGAAGATGAACCTTTAGTTGAACTTATGACAGATAAAGCAACAGTTGCAATTCCATCTACTGTTAATGGTAAAGTTATCTCGACAACAGGAAAACCAGGGGACATGATTCCCGTAGGTTCGGAATTAATAGTTTTTGAAGTTGATGGAAAAGGCACTTCAGAACCTGAGCCAGAACCTGAACCAAAACCTGAACCAAAACCTGAATCTCAGGTCAAGCCAGAGCCCGTAGTCGCTGCACCTCCAGTGCAAGTGAGTACACCACAATCATCCTCAGGATCTAGGCCTTTGGCCTCACCTGCAGTTAGGCGTAGAGCTAGAGAAGCTGGTGTTGATTTATCTAGTGTTTCAGGAACAGGACCTGCAGGTAGAATCTCACATGATGATTTAGATACTTTCATATCTGGTGGAGGTAGATTAGCTGCAGTTCAATCAGGAATAAAATTAACAGGCGTTGAAGAGCATCCAGTTATTGGGTTAAGACGTAAAATTGCAGAGAAAATGACAATTAGCAAGAGGAATGCGGCACATTTTTCATATTTCGAGGAAGTTGACGTAACAGAATTAGAAAATTTAAGGCAACATCTTAATTCAACACGTTCATCTGAGCAACCTAAATTGACTTATCTCCCATTCATTGTTCAAGCTTTAGTAAAAGCAGTTAGAAAATTCCCTCAATGTAATGCGATTTATGATGAGGAAAAAGGAGTCGTATTTAGACATCAAGCAGTTCATGTTGGCATTTCAACACAGACTGATGATGGATTAATGGTTCCTGTGATTAAGCATGCAGAGGCTATTGATGTCTGGGATACAGCTAATGAATTAGTTCGCGTTACTAGTGCAGCAAGAGCAAAAACAGCTACAGTTGAAGAATTAACAGGTTCTACCATTACAGTAACAAGTTTAGGAGCAATGGGAGGCTTGGGAGCAACACCAATCATTAATCATCCTGAAGTATCTATTGTAAGTATTCATGCAGCAAGAGATCGTGCAGTAGTTAGAGATGGTGAGATTGTTGTTCGTAAAATGATGAATGTAACTTCTTCTTTCGATCATCGTATAGTAGATGGATATGATGGCGCTTTATTGATACAGGAACTAAAATCAATGTTAGAATATCCTGCAACAATTTTCATGTGAGAGTATATGGCAGAAATTCGAAATTGTAAAGTTTTAGTTATCGGTGCAGGACCTGGAGGCTACGTTGCAGCAATTCGTGCAGGTCAACTTGGTTTAGATACAATAATTGTAGAAGGTTCAAGGGCAGGAGGTACATGCCTCATTCGAGGTTGTCTTCCATCCAAAGCTATGATCCATGCAGCTTCAGCTTTTGAAAGTTTGGAAGCTCATTCAGGTAAAGGAAAAATGGGAATTAGTGTATCTGGGAAACCAAAAGTTAACATGAAAGAATTGGTTGCATGGAAAGAATCTATCGTAAATAAATTGAATAAAGGTGTCGAAACGTTGCTTAAAGCAGCAAAAGTTGAACTTATTTCCGGTTGGGCTAAATTTAGGAATGCTAAGACATGTGAAGTAAGTGGCGGAGATAAAGAATACATAATCAATGCAGAACATGTTATTCTTGCAAATGGTTCACAGTCTGTAGAATTACCGTTTATGCCATTTGATAACAATGTAATTTCATCTACAGAAGCTTTAGAGCTTGATGAGATTCCTAAGAAATTAGTAGTAATTGGTGCAGGTTATATTGGCTTAGAATTGGGTATGGCATATAGAAAATTAGGTTCTGAAGTTACTTTTGTTGAAGCATTAGATCAGATTTTGCCAATTTATGATACTGAGATGACACGTCCAATTAACTTATGGCTCAAGAAGCACAAAGTTACAGTTAATTTAGGAGCTAAAGCAAAGGGTGCAGTTACTAAAGGTAAAGTGACAACAGTAGAATATGTTGATTCTTCAGGCACTAATCATAAAATTAAAGCAGATAAAGTTCTTGTTACAGTTGGAAGAAAGCCAAATACACAAGGGTGGGGTCTGGAAAAGATGGCTGTAGATATGGATGGTCCATTTATCAAAGTTGATAAGCAATGCCGTACATCAATGAAGAATGTTTGGGCTATTGGAGATATTGTTGGAGAGCCTATGCTTGCTCACAAAGCATCAGCTCAGGCAGAGATGGTTTCCGAAATAATTGCAGGACATAAAAGAGAGTTTGACCCCGTTTCAATAGCTGCAGTTTGTTTTACAGATCCTGAAATTGTTGGAGTAGGACTAACTCCAGATGAAGCTAAAGAAGAAGGAATTCAAACGATAGTAGGTAAATTTCCATTTGCAGCGAGTGGTAGGGCTTTGGCTATGGATGCCGGCTCAGATGGTGGTTTTGTACGGATTACTGCACGAAAAGATAACCAAGTGATTGTAGGAATACATGCAGTAGGTTCACATGTTTCAGAATTATCTGGAGAATTCGCTTTAGCTCTTGAGATGGGAGCAAGGTTAGACGATATTGCAGGAACAATACATGTTCATCCAACTTTAACTGAGTCGTTTGCAGAAGCAGCACTTGCTAGTCTGGGACATGCTATTCACATTTCAAATTGATTGACATCGATATAATTCAGGCAAATAATTCCTCGCATCAAGAAATAGATAGTTTGATGATTGAATTGCAGGAAAAGCGCATAAATAATGAGATAATAGATACATTAATTTTTGTTGAACATCCTGAAATAGTCACAGTTGGAAGACGAGGATTGTTGGATGGTCTGACTGCTCCAAAGGACTTTCCATCTTCTCAAGTAGATAGAGGGGGAGGACTGACTTGGCATGGTCCAGGTCAACTGGTGGGATATCCTATATTTCAATGGAAAGAAGAGTCAGTTAGAAAAATTATAACAACTATTGAAGAATGGATAATTCAATCTTTATCTGTTTTTGGAGTTACAGGAGTTCGTGATCAATCTATGCAAGGAGTGTGGTTTGAGGGTCATAAGGTTGCTAGTATTGGCTTGGCATTTAGCAAATGGGTATCAAGGCATGGTTTTGACATAAATTTAGATACTCCAGAAGGAAGAATAGAATCAGTAGAAGGTTGTGGCTTACCATTAGGTAAACATACTTCTTTAGCTAAATTTGGTTACAATATTTCTATTAAAGACATGCAAGACGCATTGCTTAGTAAAATGCCAGAGATGCTAGCAAGAAAAGTTAAAGAAGTTATTAATTTAGAAACTCTTTGACTAAATGCTGGTTTTGGTCTTTAAGTTCATGATGATTTTTCATCCAAGATGTAGCCTTTTCTACACATATAGCCTTAATTTCACCAGTTAGAAGTTTTCCAGACACATATTCTTCTCGAATTTCATCTAATTCGTTATCATCTTCTTCAAAGAAGTAACGAAGGTATTGATATGCAACATCAACATCAGGATTTCCTCCTTTTGCACGGTGTTCTTCAACAGTAGCTTTACCTCCAGAGAATGATGCCTTAATTTTCTTTTCAATATTCTTCATTGAATCGTTTAAGAAAATGGTAGTTTCAGGTTGACTTGAGCTCATTTTCCCACCAGTCATGCCTACTGCAAATTGATGATATGTTGAGGAGGGCTGCATCAATCCCATTCCTCCTAATTGTCTTTCTAGAGCCAATAATTCATATTGAATTTCGGTTTGATTTTCAGCCTCAGCATCTTTAATATCAATAGTACCATGTTTTGGATTTGAATTAATTTCTTTGTAACCAGCTTTATTGATTGCGCTAATTGCCTTATCTACAATCATTTTTCTTTGATTTTTATCAATGCCACCATCATTTCTCATGCCCATAATTTCCTGATTATTATCTTGTATTGATAATCCAATTGTCAGATTCCCAGATTTATTATGATTTACATTAAACCAATTAGTTTTCGAAACCATTCCTCTTGTTAATCGAATATGAGGGTCCTGATCCATACCGACTGGAACAACAATAGGTCTTAGTCCTCCATATTCATCTAATTGAGGATGCACTATGTCTCCAGCTTGAACCAATGGAGACTGAACGTGTGCTAGGCTGGTTTTTCCTGAAAATCCATAAATTGCTTCCATTTCAGATAGGTTAGTTTTTGTGCCTAATGTGAAACCCATTTTTTGGACAATAGGTCTTTCCGATTGAAAATATATTGAAGTCTTTTCAGGATTCAATCCCATTCCAGCATAATTTGAGATGTATTCTTCAATAGCATATTTCCTACATTTTTCTAGGCTTAACCCTCTTGTTGCGTGAGCCTCTAAGTCAGCAACAGCAATGGTTACATCACCACCTAAATCTTGGAACCATTTAGCTTGATCAATGACCATTTTGTGGCCTAAATGCATCTGTCCGGAAGGCATAAGTCCAGATAGAACACCAAAAGGTTTTCCAGCTTTTCTTGCATGAAGTATAGAATCTAAATCTCTGTGAGCGAAAATTATTCCTCTCCTGTGAAGGTGAGTAGGGTTTGGTAATTTTGTAGAATCTATTTTCTCTAGACCAAATTTCTCACAAATTTCATCATAGTTTTTGATTCCTTTACTTGCCCAAGGGTCAATTTCCATTATTTTACTTAGAGCTTGGGGGCTTAAAGGTGATTCCCATCAAACTTACTGTTATTTTCCCTATCCGTTACAGGTTTGTGAATCGCTTAGAATGGCCTCGAGCAATATTGCACTTAGATATGGATGCCTTTTTCGTAAATGTTCATATTTTAGAGAATCCAGAAGATAAGGGAATTCCCTTGGCAGTAGGTGGAGGTAAACTAGGAAAGAGAGGCGTAATTGCCTCCGCTTCTTATGAAGCTAGAGATAAGGGCATTCGTTCAGCAATGCCAGTACATAAGGCATTGAAGTTATGTCCTGAAATCAAATTGGTTCCTTCTAATCGTCCTTTAATTCGAGAATGTTCTATTAGAATCATGGAAATATTATCAATTTATGGGGAATTAGAAAAAATGAGTGTAGATGAAGCTTTTGTGGATTTAACCTCTCAAAAAAACCCTCCCGCTCTAGCACGAAGCATTCTTAAAAGGATAAAAAATGAGACTAGTTTACCTGCATCATTGGGTTTATCAACTTCTAAATTAGTATCGAAAATTGCTTCAGATTTTGATAAACCAGAGGGTTTTACCGTTATTTATCCCGGGACAGAATCCAAATTTCTGTCACCACTAAATGTTGGTAAATTATATGGTATAGGCCCTAAAACTTCTTCATTGCTAAATAAATTGGGCGTTGAGAAATGTTCAGACTTAGTGTCTATTGATATTCAGAAGCTATTACCTGTTTTTGGACAGCATTCAATAATCTTAAAGAATAAAGCAAAGGGAATAGACAATAGGCCTTTAGATTCATCACCTTGGGTTCCAAAGCAGCAAGGAACAGATACTACTTTTGAAAAAGATATTTCTGATTCAGCTACATTAGAGATAGAATTGAGAAAGATTTGTGTTGAGGTTTCAGACTGTTTAGACAACATAGGACGTTCAGCTCGTACAATTTCTATAAAGTTAAGATGGCCTAATTTTGAAACTATCACACGACAAAAAACAGTTCCTGGTGAAATACACAAATCAGAAGATATTTACAAGGTAGCGAAATATTTACTCTATGATAATTGGGAACCTGGTAAGCCAATACGACTTATGGGAGTTTCAGCAAGCCGTCTAGGAGTATCTGATCAGCAGAAATTAAAATTAGAATTCGAATAAACTTTTTTGTTTATTGTCATTTTTAGGTACTATTCGTTTAGGTTCCTCATCCTCTTTTTCTTCTACTTTAGGAATATAATCAAGAGTTACAACCTCTCTTTCTTGCCTATATTGTTGTGATTCCTCCATAATAGAAATAAGGAGTTCATTTTTTTTATCTGTATTAAGCAAAATTGCTAGTTCATTTTCATTTAGATCTAGAGTTCCAGCAATTTCAGCAGCTTTACCCGCATTGTTTTGGCAAATTATAGAGACAACCCCTATCTGTTCCATTTTAGATTCTTTAATAGATTGGTGAGTTGCAGCACCCACTTTTTTTGCTAAGGAATCTCTATATCCTCTTTGAAATCGACTTGCTCCCATTTTTCTAATATATGAGGGGAATTGAGGTCTTCTTCCACTTGTTGGATGCATCTTAGATAAAGCTACACCACTTGATATTAGTTCAGAAGCATACCCCCATAATCCATAATTCTGATTTCTTATTACTCTTGCAAGCAATAAATCCGCATATGCTACTTTGGAATAAGCTCTTTCGATATCGCTTGGATTTTTGTAAACAATAGGTATGTTGTCACTTACCCATGTTGCAACATCTCTTGGTTGCTCATTAAGGTCAAAAATAGCAGTTCTTGGTTCATCAAATGTAGTTCCATGGAAAATAGTATTTAGAGTTTCAAACATCTCCGTTTCCCGATCTCTTGATCCTAATTTTTCTAGGTCCTCTTGATTTATTTTTTTATTTCCCTCTGATAATGATTGTAAATCGTTTATTGCACCTCTCAGATCTCCTTTAACATTCTCAGCCATAGCTCTTATGGTTTCATTATCAATTTCCAATTTCTCTTTTTGGCAGATATTCTGCAATACTGTTGCTATAGACACAACGGATGGTCTTTGAAATTTTAGATTTAGACTGAGTTTTTTGATTTTAGCTCCAGTTCCTTTGGTTAAATTGTACAAATCATTTACGGTAATTACGACAGGCTGTTTTGTTTGTTCAAGTGTTTTTGAGATGGCTTTTTTTCCTCCTCTATCACTATAATTTTTTAATTTCTTCTTAGATTGTTGAGCTCTTTCGTACAAATTATCGGCTTCATCAAGCAGTATTAAGTTTCTATCAGCGAGCCCCTCACTTCCAAAAGTTTGGAAAAGTCCGGCCCTTAATGCAGTCCCTTCGATTACGGCACCAGATCTTGCATCAGAGGCATTTAATTCAATAACTTCCCACCCCATGTCGTTAGCTAGGGCTATGGCAGCAGATGTTTTACCGCATCCTGGAGGTCCAGATAGTATTACTCCCTTCTTTACCATTTTATCTCCCCAAGAGTTTGCCCAAGTTTTCAAATCATTAATAACTTTTGTATTCCCAATAATATCAGAAAGACTTTCAGGCCTATACTTCTCAGCCCAAGATTCCATTATTCACCTAATTTCATTGTAAAATGCATTTTTTGGTATCTAAGTATTGACTTAGCATTTCTTGCTACAATCCAAAGACAGAAAAAGATACAAGTTCCACAAAAAATCATAATAGTTCCAAATGAGGATTTAAATTCTTGACTGTTTAATTTGAAAACAGACATATTCCAATCAGTATTGCCCATATAGATTAATGATGCTCCAACCATAGTGGCAAGGAAGCCAGCTAGAATGAGAGCTCTACTTCCAGTACGTTGGTATAATTGTAGTACAGGAGATATTATTGTCAAAAATAAAGCAAGTCCAAATAGTGTAAAGAATAAACTCATGAATTTAGTTTGATAATAATTAATGGAAGATGTTGGGAAGCCTCCAGACATAGCACTTTCAGCAATCATTGGCAGAGGAGCATAAGCAGCTACAATACATCCTAGAAAGACAAACCTTGCTAGCATTAATAATAACTGAGATCGGTTGCTATCTACTTCTAATTTTTCAAGTTTTTTGTATGTTCTTTTCAAAACCCATCTAGAGATAGCCATAGTACTCGAAGCGAGAGGAACAAAAACAGTTGTAACCAGGATTAATCCTCCAACTAATTGCCCCATAAGGTCTCCCCCAGAGTCTTTTCCCATTAGGGAAGATAGTGATAGAATTTTATCTGTGCTTGTGTAAACTAAAATTCCTTGACCAACATACAATAAAGCAAGAAGGAGGCCAGCAATGAAAATCCGAGTTCCAAAACTACTGTAAATGTATGCGTCTGGTTGATCTCTAACAAACCTTACCATCTATTGTACCACCAGAGAGCTGTTAATTAGGCTAACTCAAAGCGCATCTGTTCAGGATCTTTTTTTCCAGCTAATTTTTCAGCTAATTTACTTCCTATGCCAGGTATTTCACTTAGTTCAGAGGGTTTTGCTTCACGTATCGAACTTTGACTTGTAAAACCTGCGTTAAACAGCGACCTTGCCCTAACTCTTCCAATTGAATTAATCTCGAGAAGAGGTAATAATTCCTTCCTAACTCCATTAGCTATTCTGATTTCTAATTCCGCAACCATTTTGGTAGTATTAGGCGATAATAGTTCGGACAATTGAGACATTGAATAAA
>Ga0208894_1002187_pt1 | contig 10895 bp, 5 predicted proteins | sample ETNtaG_12_FD_185752 | JGI IMG/M metagenome (GOLD analysis project Ga0208894, IMG submission 185752) | Marine microbial and viral communities from oxygen minimum zone, Eastern Pacific Ocean - ETNP201306SV49 (SPAdes) (version 2) | ecosystem: Environmental > Aquatic > Marine > Oceanic ... | reverse complement strand
TAGATGGCTTACTGTTGGCAAGCCATATACCATATTATCTACAAAGGATTCATTAGAAAAGCCATTGTATTTTATATATCAGCCTAATAAAGTTAACTACGTAGTAATAGATTTTGCAAATTTTGACTCAATCACCGCCTATAATAAAAAGAAGCCTTTTAAGATTGTAAGAAAAACCACGGCTGGAAGTATCAATAGTAGTTTGTCTGAAACAATGGATCAAAAAGGACTTCCCTGGGAATTAATTAATCAATTATCTGACATATATGCTTGGACAATAGATTTTTCTAGATTACAGCAAGGGGATAGATTTAAGATTATATATAATGAAAGGTATATTGAAGACACAATTCTTGTTGGGATAAAAAGTATAGATGCCGCTTATTTTGAACATAATAAAGAAGAAATTTATGCGTTTAATTTTATAGCAGATTCTCTTAAAAAAACTCCAGAATTTTATGATAAGAAAGGGAATAGCCTGCAAAGGACCTTTTTAAAATCTCCCCTTCGATATACCAATATTTCTTCTAGATATAATTTAAAAAGAAGGATAGCATATTATGGGAATAAAGTTAAAGCACATAAAGGAACAGATTTTGCAGCTCAAGTAGGAACTCCAATAATGGCTACAGCTGATGGGAAAATCGTAAAATCTTCATATACTAGAGGTAATGGGTATTATGTAAAAATTCAACATAATAATAAATATTCAACTCAGTATTTACATATGCAGAAAAAGGGAAGAATAAAAAATGGAAAGTATGTCAAACAGGGAGATGTTATAGGTAGAGTTGGGATGACGGGAAATACTTCAGGACCTCATGTTTGCTACAGATTTTGGAAAAACGGCAGACAGGTTGATCCATATAAACAAAAATTACCTCCAGGCAAGCCAGTTCCGAAAAAATTAAAGAGTAATTATGAAGATTATATTTTACCTTTGAGAATTGAATTAGATCAAATTTAATAATTAAATAAAATAGAAAATGAAAGTAAACACAACTGAAATTGGAGGAGATATAACTAAAGACAATGAAACCTATGTTTTACAAGACAATAATCTGCTAGATCATATGACTTTATCTAAAACTACACTAAAACCTAATCAATCTACTAGAGGTCACTTACATGACGATCTTGAAGAAGTTTATTTTTTTACTAAGGGTGACGGCAAAATGGTTTTAGGTGAAGAAGAATTTGATGTAAAGGCTGATGATATTGTGCTGATCCCACAAGGGAAATTTCATAGAGTAATAAATAATAATAATGAGCCAATGGAGTTCGTTTGTGTATTCGAAAAATACGACAGGGAGAGTGATACAGCTAAATATTGATATTTTTATGGCTTTTTATAATTAAAAATGTTAATAATTGTTTTCATAAGTAATTAACGGTAAAATATGGGTATTTCATTAATAATAACTATTTTTGCATTAACAAATAATTAAACTTAAATAAATCATGAAAAAAATTACTCAAAATTTATTAGTTGTGTTACTTTTTCTTTTTTCGTTGGCAATTGTTTCTCAAGAAGGAGATGATGATTCATTAGACCTTCAAGAGTTAGAGGAAGTTGTTTTAATTGGAGGCGGGGTTATTGACCTTGCTGAAGATAGAAATACTCCTGTTGCTGCTTCTACTATTAAGGGAAGTGAAATTCAGAAAAAGATTGGTACGCAAGATATCACAATGACTCTTGTCAATACACCTTCTGTGTATGTTTCAGGTCAAGGTGGTGGTTTCGGTGACACAAGAATTGCAGTTCGTGGATTTGAGCAAGACAATACAGCTTACATGCTTAATGGTCAACCGATCAATGGTATGGAAGATGGTAAAATGTATTGGTCAAACTGGTCTGGAATGAATGATGTTGCTAGTGTAGTTCAAATCCAAAGAGGATTAGGAGCTTCTAAATTAGCTATCTCTTCTGTTGGCGGTACAGTTAACTTTGTTATGAAGTCAACTGACAAAAAAGAAGGAGGATTTGCTTATGCAGGTTTTGCTAATGACAATTATCTAAAAGCCACATATTCTTATGATACTGGGAAAAAAGGTAAATGGGCAACTAGTTTCTTAATGAGTCACTGGCAAGGTGATGGTTACAATGAAGGAACTTATGGTCAAGGACAAACGTATTTCCTTTCTGTTGGATATGATGTAAATGACAAACACAAGTTAAATTTTCTTATGACTGGTGCTCCACAATGGCATGATCAAAACTTTGGAAAAAGCCTTTCTAGCTATTTAGAGTATGGAAGAAAATATAATAATAACTGGGGAATGTACGGAGACACATACATGACTGAAAGAAGAAATTTCTATCACAAACCAGTATTTAACTTAAACTGGGATTGGGATATTGATGATTCTTCAAGCCTGAATACAGTATTATATGCTTCTACAGGTAATGGTGGAGGTACTGGAGGAAGAGGTCAAAGAATTAGAAATGATCGTGGTAATTTAGATTATGACGCAATTTATGGTTATAATTTATCTACTTCTGGCGCTGGAGGTAACTATGCAGCAGAAGGTGGATATATTACTAGAGCATCTATGAATATGCACAACTGGGTAGGAATGGTTATGAAGTATGAAAAAGTATTTAGTGATAATCTTACATTTAATGTTGGTGCTGACCTTAGAACGTACTATGGAGAACACTTTAGAATCGTAGAGAATTTCCATGGACTACAAACATGGCAAGAGAATATTAGGTTAAGAAATCAAAATGATAATCATCAAACCTATGGTTCTTATGGAACATATAAGAATGTTATTACAGCTAGAGATATGGCTGCTAATCCATGGTATGCTACTTTTGCTAAATTTAATCAGGATGAAAAAATTGCCTATAGTAATGATGAGAGAATTTCATATGCAGGAATTTTTACTCAGCTAGAATATACTTCTGATAATTTTTCAACATTCTTTCAAGGAGCAGTTTCTAATCAATCACATCAAAGATTTGATCATTATCAATATGCTGATCAAACATTAATTGATGGTACTTCATCTCAAGCAACTGGAGCACTTCCAGGTGGAATTGAAGATGGTGTTGATTCAGAAAAAGTATCTAACGTTGGATATAATGTTAAACTAGGTGCTGGATGGGATCTTGCAGAAAATGGAAAGGTATTTCTTAATGCTGGATATTACTCTCGTCAACCTTATCATGATAACATCTACTTGAATTATACTAATCAGGTTAATCCATTAACTTCAAATGAGACAATACTTGGTCTTGAAGCTGGATATTCATATTCAAGCCCAAATTTCTCTGCTAATGTTAATGCGTATAGAACAAATTGGGCAGATAGAGTGGTAACTTCATTTAATGTTCAAAATGATGTTGTTACATTTACAACCAATGAAGGTGTAGAGCAATTACATCAAGGTATTGAATTTGACTTTGATTGGAAACCTCAGCCTGATGTGCCTTACACACTTACTGGATTTGTTTCAATGGGTGATTGGAAGTATGTAGGCGAAGCTCTTAGTAGAGTTACTGATGAGGATCAAAACGTAATTAGTACTTCTAGTAGTGATGTAGATGGAGGTGAAGTAGGAGATGCTGCTCAATTTACTGCTGGAATGGGTATTGATGTTCAGTTAGCTGAAAGATTGTCTATGGACTCAGATGTAAGATTTTATGATAATCTGTATGCTGATGTAGGAGCTGTAAAGGAAAACCTAAAAGTTCCTAGCTACCATGTAGTTGATATGGGAATGTCATATAAGATGTATGTTGGTGATGAAGGTAATTCATTAAATATTAGAGTAAACATCAATAATCTTTTTGACAGAGTATATATAAATGAATTAAGAACTAATATCGCTGCAGAAGCAGGAGACGAAACATGGAATGGTGTTAATGTTGCAAACCAAGGATACTTTGGTCTGGGCAGAACATGGAATGTTGGTTTAAGATATAAGTTTTAAGATCTTAATCATATAATTAAAAAAGGCCCACTTTTATGTGGGCTTTTTTATTGGTATCAATCTTTAATTTCTTTTATTAGATAAATATATGAAGGAAAGTGATCGCTATATCCATCTGTAAAACTTCCCCAGGAAAAACTTCTAAAGGGATAGCCCTTGTATCTCCCATTTTTATTAATAAGATATGATTTATTAAAAACCCCAGCTTTATAGAATTGATAGCTATCATAGTTTTTATCTAGAAAAGGTTCAGTAACTAGTATTTGGTCAAATAGCTGCCATACATCTCTATATGCATTAGATCCAATTCCTTGATCTGAAAGAATTGATTCCATTGGATTATATATGCCATTTTTTTTAACATCTTTAATATATTTTTTTGCATTTAATATCTTTTTCATACTATCATCATGAGGGTCATCATTAAAGTCTCCCATAGTAATGATTTTTGCATTTTTATATTTGTTTTGAAGTGAATCAATAATCTTTTTGTTTAGTTCTGCTGCTGCCATTCTACCAGCCCTACTTCTTTCTTCACCTCCTGATCTAGAAGGCCAATGGTTTACAATAATATGTATTAATTCATTATCTAATAAACCACTGACAACTAGCTGATCTCTTGTATAATTTCTTTTTGATGACTTGTTGTCATAGATTACTAGCTCATGTGATTTTGTAGAATTAACCTTAAATACATTTTTATTATAAATAAGTCCTACATCAACACCTCTTTCATCAGGTGAATCATAATGAACTATTTCATAATTTTTATTTAATAAATGTTTATGATTTAATAGATCTTCAATTACATTTCTATTTTCTACTTCAGATAATCCAACTATTGATGGAGATTCATTTACTCGATCACTACCAATATCAGCAATAACCCTAGCCATATTATTAACTTTTTTCTTATATATTTCTGATCTGTTAAATTTTATCTCCATTATTGGACTTGCCTCATCGTTCTTATTGATATCGTTTATTGTATCAAAAAGATTTTCAACATTATAAAAGGCAATAGTATGTATTTTGAAATTTCTTTTTTCTTGAGCAATTGCATTTATTGATATAATTACCAATAAAATTCCTAATATGTAATTTTTCATTTTTTCTTTAAAAAATAGTTATTTGTTTAAAAATAATAATAAATAAAGTCTTAAATTTAGGCATAAAATTAATAGCTGATATATAAAAATTTATATAATGAATAAATACCTGATTATTTCTCTTTCTTTTTTTCTTTATTCAATTAATTCATTTGCTCAATCCGACCCATATACCCCTTATCTTGACATAGAAACATCTATTGATTCTACAAGCATAGATAATTCGGACAAACTCATAGAAGACCTATTTAGCATATCATTAAGTGATGATGAATTAAATGACGATACATCAGCATCTGATAATATTTCAGGATTATTAAATTCTTCTATGGATGTATTTTATAGAACGGCAGCTTATGAGTTTAGCCCTTCATTTTTTAAGGTTAGAGGATTAAATTCAGAGAATGCTAATGTTCTAATTAATGGAATTAATATGAATAAAATGTATAATGGAAGGCCTCAATGGAGTAATTGGGGAGGCTTAAATGATGTTTTAAGAAATCAAGAACTTTCTAACGGTATAAGTCCCTCTATATATAGTTTTGGAGGTATTTTAGGTTCTAGTAATATAAATATAAGAGCATCAGAATATTCACAAGGAGGAAGAGTTACATATTCTTCTTCAAATAGGAGTTACACAAATAGATTGATGGCAACATATTCATCTGGCTTGAATGATAAAGGATGGGCATATTCTATCTCAATGGGAAGAAGATGGGGAAATGAAGGATATCAAGACGCATCATTTTATGACTCAAATTCATTGTTTGTCTCAGTTGAAAAAATATTAAATAATAAGCATAGTTTTAATCTTGCAGCAATTTATGCTCCTAATAGAAGAGGAAAATCATCTCCTAATACTCAGGAAGTTTATGATTTGCAGGATACGAGATATAATGAATATTGGGGATGGCATGATGGGGAAAAGAGAAATTCTCGTGTAAAAAGAGTTGTAGAGCCTGTTGTTTTATTTAATCATTATTGGACAATTGACAATAGTTCATCACTTCAAACTAATCTTGGGCTTCAGTTTGGAGAATTGGGAAATAGTCGTTTAGATTATGGAGGCGGTTCTAACCCAAGCCCTGCATATTATCAAGGACTCCCTAGCTATTTTTTAGCTGATAATGATGGGCCAGATTATGAAGGAGCTTATATAGCACAAGAAAATTTTGTTAATAATGGTCAAATAGATTGGAATAGAATATATGATGCAAATCTTACAAACAACATTGCTAATGTAAACGCAGCTTATGTCCTATATGAAGATAGAAGTGATGATACACAAATTACTATAAATTCAATATATAAAAATGAGTTAAATCAAAATATTTCTTTTAGCTCATCATTGAATTATAGAAAATTAATTTCAGATAATTTTGCAGAGATTACTGATATGCTTGGAAGCCATACTGGCTATCTAAATGTAGACTCATTTGATAATCTACAATATGACTTACAACATCCAAATTTAGTAGTTGGAAATGGAGATATATTTAAATACAACTATACTATACATGCCGATGAATTGACTGCTTATAGCAAAGTATTATTTAAGTACGATAAATTAGATTTTTTTGTAGCAGGGAGCTACACTAATACCCAATATCAAAGAGAAGGACTATATGACAATGAAGCAAATACTGGAAATTCACTTGGTATGGGAGAAAAAATAAGCTTTACTGGATATGGATTAAAAGCAGGGGTTACATACAAAATGTCAGGAAAGCACATTTTTGATTTTAACTCTGCATACCTTCAGAGAGCCCCATCAATTAGAAATACTTTTACAAACTCAAGAGCTAATCATAATGTCGTTGGAAGTGATGCTAATGGATTAATAAATAATAATCCTATAAGCGAGGAGAAGATAATGACATTTGATGCAAATTATATTTTCAGATCTTCTATAATTAATGGTAGACTAACAGGGTTTTATACTACAATAAAGGACGCAAATGAAATATCATTTTATTATGCTGACGGTGTAGTTGGATTTCAGGATTCTAGAGAATTTATACAAGAAATACTTCAAGGAATTGATAAAAAATATTTTGGACTTGAATTCGGAATTGAAGCTCAAATTATTTCCAGTGTTAAACTAAAAGGAGCTGCTTCAATAGGTCAATATACATATGATAACAATCCATATTTATATTTAGGTGCTGATAATAATACTGCTCCTATTGGTAGTTCTAATTTGAAGAACTATAAATTGGCTGGAGGACCTCAAAGAGCTTATTCGATTGGATTTGAATATAGAGATCCTAATTATTGGTGGATGGGATTAACTACGAATTTCTTTACTAACACATATGTAGATGTAAGTCCACTTACGAGAAGTCAAAATTTTTATTTAGACCAAGATGGGCTCCCATTTTCAGATTATAATACAAATACTGCTAAAGATTTATTAAGCCAGGAAAAATTTGATGACTATATGGTTGTTAATCTTATTGGCGGAAAATCATGGAAAATCGATGATTACTATATTGGATTTTTTGCAAGTATTAATAATATTTTAAACCAAGAATACAAAACGGGAGGCTTTGAGCAGGGCAGAAATGCAAATTACCATGAATTATTAGAGGATGTAAGCAATCCTAAGCGTGTTTTTGGCCCTAAATACTGGTATGGTAGAGGAACCAACTATTTTTTAAACTTATATTTTAGATTTTAAACAATACATTATGAAACTATTTAAAGCAATTATCTTAATAACCTTTTTGACAGTAACTAATTTTTCTTGTGTACAGGATGATGATTATTCAATTCCTGAAAGTGTTGGATTAGAAGAGAACCAGGATCTAACTCAATTATTAGATCAAATCAATAATGGCGATGTTGACTTAATGACTATTTCTCAAGTAAAATCATTTTTTGTTGACGGAGAAGTAACATTAATTGAATCAAATATTGTAGTTAGGGGATATGTAGTCTCTTCTGATATGACCGGAAATTTTTACAAGGAATTTTATATGCAAGACGAACCTAATAATCCAACAGCAGGTATTAAAGTAGTTTTAAATCAGGTAGACTCATATAATCAATTTAATATTGGTAGAGAGGTATATATAAAACTTCAAAATCTTTACGTAGGAGAAACAAATTCTGGCGATGGTGTTACAGCTATTGGGGGAAGTGTTAATCAGTATGGCAATGAGGTTGAAGAAATTTCTGAAAATATGGCGATGTCTACTATTTTAAGATCTTCAAATACTACTGAGATTACACCTCTTAGTTTAAATTTAAGCCAAATTAATGATTCACATATAGGAATCTTTGTAAGTGCACTGAATACTCAATTTCCAAACACTCTTTCTGGATTAACATATGTAAACCCTTATGATGATTATGATACTCAAAGAGATTTAGAAAGTTGTGTAGATTCAGGATCTATTAAAGTTGAGACTAGCGCATATGCTAGTTTTCAAGATAATTTATTACCTACTCAAGGAAGTGGAACATTATCTGGAATAGTAACAAAAAGTTATGATGGAGATAATAGAGTTATGATGCTAAATTCTATAGATGATGTAATGTTCAATTCTTCAAGATGCGACCCTTTATTTTATGATAATTTTTCAGGTAATAATTTAAATAATTGGCATGTAAAAAATGTTCAAGGTGAGCAACAATGGGAGACTACTCCTTATGGAAACCCAGCTCCAAGTGCAAAAATTTCAGGATTTAGTACTGGAAGTAATGCTAATGAGGACTGGCTAATTACTAAGGTTATTGATCTTAGCAGTGTAACTACTGCAAACTTAACTTTCCAAAGTGTTGTAAGATACAATGGCCCTTCTCTTTCTGTACATATGTCTACAGACTATAATGAAGGAGATCCAACATCAGATGGAAATTGGACAGAATTATCAGTTACTTTAGATACAGACACAAGTAGTTGGTCTTCTTGGACAGATTCTGGAAGTATAGACTTATCTTCTGTTACAGGAGGCAATGTTTATATTGCTTTTAAATATATTTCAACAAGCGGAGGATCTGCAACTTATGAAATAGATAATGTTCTTGTTTTAGGAGAATAATAATATATTTTATTAAATTAAAAAGCCTCCACATGGAGGCTTTTTAATTACAATTTATCTTGATACAATTATAAATTCTGATCTTCTGTTTTGAGCATGCTCTTCTTTGGAACATCCTTGGCTACAATCAACTTTAGGTTCTTCTTCACCTTTTCCAACTCCACTTATTCTTTCTTCATTTATTCCCTTGGAGATAACATATTGCGCTGTAGACTTAGCTCTTCTATCAGAAAGCCCTTTGTTATATGCTGCTGGGCCACGAGAATCAGTGTGAGATTCTGCTTTAATAATCATATCGGGATATTTTTCCATTATAGCAACAAGCTTATCTAATTCAAATGCTGCTTGATTTGTGATATTTGATTTATCAAAGTCAAAATATATTGGATTTAAGATGATCTTTTCTTCTACTATAATTTCTTCGATTGGATCTAGATATACGTCCAGTACGGGAGGTTCAATATCGGAAAATTTTAAATCTAGCTTTTTGCTTTCATAGCCTGTTTTACTAACCATAAGTTGAATTTGATCTTCACATTCTAGCATAAATTCAGCAAATCCTTTTTCAGAGGTCATTTTAGTATTATCTATAATTCCTGTATTATCAGAAATTGATGTAGTTGCAAATGAAATAACCTCTTTTGTTTTAGAATCGAAAACATTAGTGGTAAATAAAATATCACATAATGGCAATAACTTTTTTACGGCATAAACATCATCACTTCCTTTTCCTCCAGATCTATTTGATGAAACAAATCCATCCTCACATTCTTCAGTAAGTATAAATGCAAAATCATCTGCATTACTATTAACAGGAATTCCTACATTTCTTGGATTTATCCACTTTCCATCAACTTGTTTTGTATAAAATACATCTAGACCCCCTAGACCTAAATGTGCATCAGAAGAAAAATATAATATTTTATCACAGCAAACATATGGGAACATTTCCTGCCCTTCAGTATTAATTTTTTGTCCTAGATTTTTAACATTAGTTATATTTCCAATGCTGTCTAATGCTCCTTCATATATATCAAAGTTTCCAAATCCTCCTGGCATATCTGAAGAAAAATAAATCATTTCACCATCGCAGCTTATAGTTGGATTTTTAATTGAGTAATTAGGACTATTAATTTCTAGACGTGTAACATTACTCCATGAGTGTGAAAATTGACATTTCCCATTATTTTTCCATGTAATATGTTTTTTAGTACAACGAGTAGCTTTATAGAGATGAATTACCCCAATTTGATTATTGGTAAGAGAATCTTTATAAAATGATTTATCAAAAAAGCTCTCTCTAGTAAAATACATTGTACTCCCATCAGGACTAAATGCTACAATGCCCTCATGGTATTTTGTATTTATTACATCATCAAGAATTTCCTCATTACTATAAGATCCTTCATCAACATTAAATTTATAGATATCCAGGAAGGGCTCATCATTCCACCCATACCTTTTTCTTTTATCATTTCTTGCTGATGTTATGTATATATTGTCTTCAAAAAGAACTCCTCCAAAATCAGAATATTCACTATTAATTTTTAGATTTTGAACATTAAATCTCTTTCCTTTATTAATTATTTTAGACAGATAATTTGGATCCTTAAGAAAGGAGGTTGACCTATTATCGTATGGCCTTAGATCAGTAAATTTTCTCATCCATTCATTGGATAATTTATATTTTCCATTAGCTTTTAACATTTGAGCATACTTGTAAATTATTTCAGCATCTGATGATGAATCAACAATTTTACTATACCATTTTTCAGCTTCAACAGAGTTAAATATATTATAA